>Ga0058701_10004519_pt1 | contig 11316 bp, 5 predicted proteins | sample AgamicOrMae_FD_97039 | JGI IMG/M metagenome (GOLD analysis project Ga0058701, IMG submission 97039) | Agave microbial communities from Guanajuato, Mexico - Or.Ma.e | ecosystem: Host-associated > Plants > Phyllosphere > Phylloplane/Leaf | place: Guanajuato, Mexico | collected 2012-06-04 | reverse complement strand
TATATATATATATATATATATATATATATATATATATATATGCTAACTTTTTTATTGCAATTTCTTTAGACATTTTACGTCTTATTACTCTTTAAAATGCAAAATCTTAAGCTATGCGGCGATTATGTTTTGTTTTTTTTTATTATATGTTGTATACATTTTCTTTTAACAAACCGATATTATAACTGGTATAATTGAACAAGGGTTCTTGTTAAAACGCCCATTCTCAATTGAATTTCGCCTTTGAAGGATGAGTATCCTAAAATAAGTTCTGGCACCCGCAAGTAACATTCCGCTGTATGCTTATGAGTAATGGAAATACAATAGCGTTCAATACGAATGTCACTAAGCCCATCTCAGCATTGAGAGTCTATATCAAAAATAGCTGAACTGTCTGTGACTTCATTCTTTTGTTTGGTGTCAACTCCCGTGTGAATTCTCACTGAATGCGCTGTTTTTGGACCAGTTCCAAATAGACACTTCCTCATGACAATAAAATGAATTTCCTCATGACACGCCGCTATTAACTAATTGGGGGCTGCTTTCAAGGGAGGGGGAGTATTCCTGGGCGGGTTAGGTTGATTTGCAAACTGCAATAAACTATAAATACATATTAGATTGCAGGGCGTTTTTTTTTCTTTTTTTTTCCTCTGCCCTGACGAAAGGAACACGGTTTACCGACGTATTAATTTTTGTGACTGGCCGTCACCAGATAACCAAGGAGTCTATATTGGTATAATGTGTATGCAAAACTTATACAAGAGTCATGGAAACTAACCAGCAGACTATGACTATACATTGAAATACTTGTGACCGAACGCTCATTTTAAATAGGTTGTTGTCTATCTCTTGTGTTCCGCTTTTTATTATTTTTTGTGTGTATAACCTGCTTTTATTACACTATTTGGATTAGGATTAACCATAAGCTGATTTTCGTCAAGTTAAACAAGGTTAAGTTAAGTGTTTTGTGCCTCGCTCCGCGTAGCTTGAAGACGAAAGATTGAACATTAAAGGTTAAAAATGTACAACTTCTCAAATTAGCAGTGCGCATTTTCTCATGTGTTGCCCTTAAAATAATCCGTAAATGGGTTTGAACTTTGAAGTCATATAGTACTTTTCATAATTAAAGTAGGCCTAATTCTTAACCGAACCGTAAAAAAAAATATCGTGTTAATATCCCACGTTGACATAAACAATGGTCAGTTCTATTCGGACGCCTAAGTTATTGCCAGGGAGACTTGAACGCACGGAAACCAACCTAATGCATTTTAAATGGGGCGTGACTTGAATGCAAGGAAACCAACGTGATACATTTTAAATGGGGCAGCATGTGAATAGTCTCTTCGTAAGCATTTTCACCAACCATGTCGAGGGAAATCGAATATTGGCAGCGATTCTTTGACTACGTCAAGTACTTCGGCTGACCTGGGAAATCGTAGGAAAACTTCAATATTCGCCAAGAATGATCCCTTATCAGCCATCACATCGTGAGATCGAAAAACATCATGAAGAAGCCGATCGTCACAAATTTTTCATTCCTACGCGTATTGAACTCTAATTTTCTCATCGCCACCTGCAGTCCGGCCTACTGACTTATGAGAGCTCCTCGCGGACGCACTTTGCAATCTTCCTCGCTTATCTCGCCTATTTACTAGTTTATCTTGTCCCGGTCGGGAAAAGTAGCTCACGGAGCGATGGAGCTGTGCCAGCGCAGCGGTACACAGAGGAGAGAGAGAGAAGGAGGAGTCTTGAGCGGCGCCGCGCCAGCATCTGTCAGATGCAACTCCTTGTACGAGAAAAAGGACCGACGAGAATTATTAAAGCCCTGCTGACAAGGATGAAGATAAAGTAAAGAGCTTCACTGCTGCTTTGCCGGCTACAAAGGAAATATTTGGGCACAAAGAATGGAATCGGTGGGAATCGCCCACGGCGGCTCGGAATAGGAAAAAAAAATGTCAAGACAGGATTTCCTAGGAAAGTCCCTTTTTATTTCGTTGAAAATGGGCACTAAATTTTTTCATTTTGTGGGTACCTTACGATTATTTTTTTTTTCGTTCATAAGTGGGTTAGGTGTTCTTCAATTTTCATTTTTATGTTTTTATTTAATTTTTAGAATGGAAAAATATAGATCGTGCTCAATTTTGTAAGTTGTCTTTGTAAAAAAAAAATGATTAAATGAATTTTTTTGTCTTCTTTCGTCTTTTTTGTCTTCTTTTTATTTTTTCACATTTTTGTTGTTTTTTTCGCCCTTGAGAAAAGGATAGGCCTACTCAGAGTTGGTTTTCTTTGTGAACATTCTTTTGATATAGTTTGAAAAACAAAAACCCATTTTTATTTTAAGAAATGGCTATACCTATACGTTGCCTGCATTAACGGGTAGGCATGTTTTCCTTGTGCTTCTTCCTGTTAAAGGTGTCGCTTGCGTCGAGGAACAGTCGCTCAGAGAAATACCCTCTCGTGTGTTAAAAAATGTCCAGAGCTCATCATGGATTTATTGCCGTTTCTGAACGGCAACGTTAAATCTAACCCAAATCCGCATCATGTACCGGTACCGTACCGCGATCACAACCTCCGGAACGTCGAACTTTTCTCTTTTCGTCCCTCGCGGAGATTCGGTCTGATCATCCAGTAGCTAAGGATCGCAGCAACCGGAGCGTACGTGGGAACGCCCATCCAGATAAAAAGCCCGCAAAACCCCGTCTCAATCATGAGATCAAGTTCTCTAAGTGTATTATTTACTGTCCCGCCTTTCAGATAAGATAAAGGAATGTGGAATCAAAGCGATTTTATAATGAGTTATGCACGATTTAATTCGAGTTCAAACGAACTTTGAACTCGGAAGAGAACGCCTGGCTCTTCTAATCGATATTTTCAGATTTTCACGACGGGTCAACCTAATAAGATTGCATATCTGCACTTTTTTCTTTTTTTTTCGTTTATGTTGGTAATACCTGTCATGCGATTTTTCATGGTTGCCAACCTTCAGCATGGGGGCTGTATAAGGGCTTATATTTTCTGATGATAGCTCCGCCGCACCCGTGAAGTCGTTCGTATACAAAGATCAATCGGAGACTTCAACGCGAGTCGACCAATATCCTGTGAAGTTTGATCGTAGCATTTTAGATGATGGAAACTATGCCTTTAGAAGTATTATCGTCGTTTATTCGCCTCTCGCAAATCCCCCCCCCCCCCTCACAAAAAGGCACTCAAAATATTAATCAATATTTTTTTGAAAAAAAAAATCTCGGAAAATAGGATCGATTTGGACGATCCTGTTATCAAACAAGATTAAAAAAAAAAAACATTTCTGTATGCTTTTTAAGTTTAGCGTGTCCATATTCCAGCCGGAACTTAAGCCCAAAGCAGGTATGAAACTACACACCCAAACATTTACGTAATTTTATCAGTGTCCGCATTCTTTGGAATCAAGTATAAGTTGAATAGCATTGATTCTGGATCCCTTTAAAGATCAATTTTCACTCGAAAATGGATTCCTCTTACATGTGATGAACCAACATTTAAGCTTCGAGGGCATTTCGGCTCAGATTTAGCAATCCTCTCGAAACTGAAGCCTAGCAAGTCTGTTGTCTCGGCCCTCCTCATTCTGGCGCCGGCGTCTGAAAGATACCGCCGCTGAGAGACTCATCTAAGAACCTGCTCGCCACGCCATCTGTGGTTTCTAATCGGATTTGCAAACTTCTGAGACGTCTAGAATTTCGCGTGTTCACCAGTGAAATGGACGCCGCGCCGGTCGCGCGTTTTGATTAATGAGCTTTCTGGTTTGGCTATTTTTCAAGTGTATAAGTTATTCGACAGGTTCGATAAAGCGTTTTTGAGATAATGGAGACTTGAACACGATTGTAACCATGATTTACAGCGTGCGCGTGCTGTTAAACATAACGCCATCTAGCGGATTCTCTCCGTGCGCCGTAGTAAAAACTTGAGGTTTCGATTCATTCACGTTCGAGGGAATAATTGTTATCGCTAGCACCTTTAGCAACCGACGCTGTTCACCTAAAAGGTCTCTAATGCATTTCTCGTTTACCTCCGCTCCATGGGTCTTTTCTATCTTTCTGGAGACTGTCTTTCCAATTATTTTGATTTTCCTTATCTTAATGTTTTAAAATGCGACACGAAGGTTGGCAGTTTGGTTTTCGTATGAACTAAGAAAATCAAAACCTATTTTGCGAAATGTATTTGGTATAAAAATACCATCCTAATAACATACCTAATGCCGTCAGGAGTACTATGAGGAATCACCCGAATGAACTCAGGACAGATTTTTTTTTTCAAATATATATGTTATTATTGTAATAATTGTGACGGCCGAAAATTATAACTTTCTACGTTAGGTTTAGAAATCTACCCATCTTTGAATCATTTTTTCACCCCCCCCTAAAAAAATGAAACAAATGGAAAATTAAATTCTAAAAAAATGGTCTTGAAATGTCTTTGCTCTGTGTGGACATTTAAATTAAGGTCGTGGCTATTCGCCCATCGGCGAAAATACATGGAGACTTGAGCGCAAGTAATGCATTTTAAATGGGAGGTGACTTGAACGCATGGAACCCCACCTTATACATATTATATGGGGCTGGTGGGCGAATAGCCACTTCCTTAAAGTACAGCAATTTTCAACAGAAACTGTTTAAGCGTTTTGACTATAGTTTTAAAACATACACGCCGATTTTTTTAAAGTCATTATCTTGTCGTTTGTTTTTCTTTTCTTTGTTCTATTTTTTTCTTGTTTTTATTGTTTCAGGTAAGGGACCAGTACCATTTTGGGTTAAAAACTATCACAGCACTCGCTCAACATACCACCATCGGGTAACGTAATAAATATACTCGGGTATCCCGTTGGAATACTCGTCTGAATATTTATATTTTTTGGCACCAGCCTCTATCGTCTCGTGTCCGCATGTCAGATTGACACCTGCGAAACAGTTACGCAGTAAATAAAAGCAGGTCACATCGAAATTTGTTCGCAACTAACTCGATAGGACTTTAATTTGGGCTATAAAGCCCTAATGGAATTTAGAGTGGCTGTGGCCAGGGACTGGTTGTTCGGCTACCTTCGGCTTCCCCGAACGCGTGCCCATCCCATCCCATCCCGTACTTGGTGCCGTAATCAGCATTCCTTGGCAACTGCCGCCAAATTATTTGGGTTTTTAGATCGCGAGACGAGCCAAGGACAATTTAAGGCACTTAAACTACTACACTGAAATTTTGCATTTTCACCCTTAAACGCCGATCAGTGTTTCATATTTTGACTTAAGATCTGTAGGACATTTTTCCCTTTTTCTTTCTTTTCTATTCTCGACATACTTTGAGTTTTTTTCGTATAGGGTATGCATATTCGCTTATCCTATGTACATATAAATATGTAAAATATATACCTTCTTTCTGTTTTGCATAGGCTTGTTACTGCCATTGAAATTCTTTTCACTATACAAGGCGTCGAAAAGTATTTAATTTTTTTGTTCATTTTGATTTTGATTTTATTGTTTTTAGGGCTTCCCAATTTTATTTCATTTCTATGATTTGTATTTTATATCACCTTATGAATCTTGCAACTATTGACTTTGCAACTCAACATTTTTGTCCCATTTAGTATTGTTGTACCATATTTAAAATCTATTTTTGGTGTTGTGCGCACAGTAGATAGTCCCGCACATCTTGTTCCGGGTATGAAGATAAAAGCGGGAAGAGCATAATTTGGTTATTTTTTAAGATACACAGATCAATAATCATATTGAGAGCTCTCGGCGAGACCTTTTCATTGATATGGTTGTTTATATAGGTTTAGCTTTTAAAACTACCGAATCACGCTCTTCTCCCGTTAATGCTTCATACCCAAAACAGGTATGCGGCAACCTAAAACAGAGGTTAGTTTTTACCTTGCGAAATGCCGTTTATGAAGGTCACCGTTACGATCTCATTTTTTCAACCAAACGAAATATAATTTTGTCGAGGTCGTCAAACGTCCAAAACGAAGCGCCATGTTGAAATGTTGTTGAACCAGAAAGCTTCCGTAGCAGTTTTTCTTTTCTCTTTTTTTCCCGAAATTGACGTTCAAGTTGACGGTTTCGATGAGTGAAGGATGCGGCCGGAATGAGGCCGCTCCTGGGCCCTCTTCGTCTCTGTTCGGCTAGGCTCGGTCCGCTCGTCTCGGTTCGTCCGTATCCAGGTGAATGGGATGGTTGAAAACCGGAATGGCGCGTACTCTGCTTGAAAAGGTACGGCGCCCAGTTCTGCCAACTGGACTTCACAGGAACTTTATATGGTTGCAGTTTGTATGTGCTGTGTTTCACCTTTGGTTGCCGAGCGGAGCTGGAGCCAAGAGAGGCAAAAGCACGACTCATTTTTGCCTAATGAACATGGGTCACAGAGACCAATGCCGCGCTTTCTGCCTAGTGGCATCAGGCTTGGCAACTTCACAGTAAAAAAAAAAGAAGGAAAGAAGAACTGTTTTAGGTAGTTTCCGTAAGCTTGTTTTGGGTATGAAGGTAAAACAGGGAAAGTACAAAATTTGGTTATTTTTAAGGTAAACCTTTCAATAACCATATCAATATTGAGAGCTCTCGACGAGAATTTCCGTATTGTTATGCCTGTTTAAAAATGTATCACTTAAATTAACCTGATTGAGATCTTGTCCCATTTTACCTTTATACCCAAAACAGGGATAGGACTACCCAGAAGAGGAATTATTTTTTACTGTATTTCGAGCTTTATCATAAGTAAGGCACCAGGCTCTAAACCGGAGTTAGCAAAGCGGTATATGAAGATTTGCGTTGCGACAAAAGGTGAGGATGTTCCGCTGATTTGGCCTCGAAAGGTACAACGCAAGATGTATAATGTTATATTCAATATATAGTGAGCGCCTTTTGAAGAAAGAATTTATATTTTAGCGTAATCGGAAGAAGCCTAGGGGCAGGTTTTGGGCGTGACCCTCTGAATTATGCGTTTTTGTGAGGCAGTAGAAAATGAGTTTTGGCATTGCCTCCGGCGGGAGATGAGTGTTCCTCGATAGAACAAGCGGTCCTGAACAGGAAGATGCTCGGAGTTCTCCTTAAAATGTCAGGGCAGCATTAAAATTCGACTCGATGTTTGGGGATATTTTATTGAATCTGTTATGTAGAAATTACTGCGATTCAATTGCAAGTTGAAGATTATTTCAGGTCATCTTTTTCCAGAAGTTAAGTGGGCATTTGAAGTTATATTTGAACACATTGAAGGTTATGGTGGACTCGATTAAAGGTTTTTTTTACACTATTTCACGCGTTATTTCGGCTGGGAAAGTTATTTAAGAAGGTTATGCGGATTATGCTGACCATGTTTGATCTTATACGAGAAGACATACTTGTGTTGTTCTCCAGAATAACACGCCTCTTATTCATTATCATGATATCAAACAAAGGACTCAACGATAGTTTTCCATATTTTCTTATAATCTAAATGTGTATGCAACAGTGGTTTTCACTCAAAGTTTCAGGTGATACTTTTTCTCGCTCTTTAGCCCTGCCTTACTGGCACTAGGATTTGTGTGGCACAAGAATTAGCAATGTACGTCAGCTTGATCAGGTGAATAACCCAGGTTGTCATCAACCGCGTAGGTGAGATCGAGCTAGGTGCCTTGTGGGCTTCGCGAATCATGTTGGAACATCTTATGAGTAATTGCTGCCGAGAAGTGATAACACCATGCTTGGCGGCCAAGCTTACTTAGGTGACCTTTACCGCGCTTCGTTGTCGCTCCGCTCGACTTCTTTGACTTTGGAAGTTTGTATTTCTTTCTTGTCGGTAAAAAAATAGATCGAAGTACTCAAAGCAAGCTCTATTTTTATCAAGTGAGGAGCTTTTAAGGACTTCGAAGCGCGATCAGTCTGGCGAACATGCACGAGCTCATCGCCTTGAGCAAGACCGTACCATTTACCTGGTTTAAATCTGTTTTCGATTGGGAAATGATTGAAAAGTCGGTGCAAACGAAGTGTCGTGACGGCGGAGCAAACTAGTTGGGTGTCGATATCCCTTACTCTGCCAGATGACACCGAAGGCAAGGCGAGAAGGGGAGGGGCTGAGGCGAAGCGCCGACAGCGTGGGGACCGTCCTTAAATCCTTGCCCCGTCTTGGGTTTCTGCTGCAACCGAGCCAGGAGCAGGATTCTGCACATAACTTTCCTCGCCTCATCTTACAAACCACTTCGCTGGTATAGAATATTTGCGTTCCAGTGCAAATATCTGTTTAGCCACCGAGACACCTGAATAATTATTTTGATTGGCGTGATTGCACTAGCGCAAGAGTTATGAGAGGTAGTACAGGTGCTTTTTTTTTCCTGTTCGGATCACGAGAAGCACTGTAAGAAATCTTTAGATGACGTGCCGATGTTTGCCGATTCGGCTATAACCTTCACAAAAATTAGAGTAGGTTAAACCTAACCACTCCTAACCTTATTGCGTTTAATCTAATCTAACCTAGTTTTAACTCAACTTACGTTGGCGCAGTGACAGCGTCTTGTTCGCTCATTTTGGGGGTCGTGGGTTCGATCCCCGGTGTCTCCTAGTTGGTCAAGGTCTTCCATGATTGTCCCCTGATCTTCCAGGCGAATGCTGGGGTTAGTTACGCTGTGGAGTACAGCTGATTCATCTTTTGTGAGTCTGGTTAGCTAGAAGATATACACCTTCAAATTGATGGGGTACAGCTATAACTTATTTTTTTTAACCTAATAGTACAACTTAAAGTAGCCGAATTTAGTCTAAACCTATACACGTAAATCTGGATTCATGTGTCTGACCTAGAATTCTTCCATCTTAATAGAAAATCTTCCGAGGATTACCTCAAGAACGCGCGTCTGCCTCCTATCAACTTTTTGACTCGTTCCTCACAAAAAAAGAAGAAGAAAAGAAAAAAGAAACGTCGGTAAATCTATTGGGAGTTTGCCGGGTTGCCGACTTAATCTATGAACTCAGCTCCTCCGTTAGTCCGACTCCGCGCCAATCAAAGACTAAATCCCCTTAAGATGAATCAAAGCCGATTTCCGACTCCGCCATCGCATTATTCAACGAGATTCGCGTCGAGAAGGCGGTGACCGCGCTCAGGAGATCTATAGGCGGGAATTTCAAATCCCATAACGAAGCGCGGGAATTTTCAAGTCGCATAACGAGGCGCGGGAATTTCAAAACGCAGAGCGAGCGTGTTTGCGGCAAGCCCTGATTGCGTAATAAAATCAGTTCAGTTGCACCTTCCACAAGGCAGCGACAAACATATCGCTGCCAGCCTGCCAAATTGTTGTTGTGACCATTGTTGAGTGTGTTTAGAACCGTGAACCACGCGGGATTTCATGGCCTGTTTAGCACGCATTTTTCGCGGCACAGTTTTACGATTCAAAATAAGACGTGTGAATTGCCTTTGTGAATAATCCTTAAAAATTGAACTTTATCAGCAGTTCTAACATGCTTTACTTTAAATTTGAATCAGTAAAAGTCTGATATCCAGTGAATTTTCACTGAATCTCATGTCAGAGACTCCCACTGATTCAAATTTAGTGTTTATCGCGGGCTTTCTCGCCTTTCGCTATTCTTTAACGCTGCCCTTTAATTCACATTTCACCTCTTCTCCCACCAGAGACTAAGAACAACGTGATACAGGAACGTCGTTTACATCCCGGACATAATAAATTCCAGTAGTCCTGCCTGTTTTTCGTACGAAGGCGCGGGCATTTTAAACGCATATTGGTAACCTTCGCGTCGCATTCGAATCTAGGGACACTTATTTTTTCGGTTGGTAATAAGAATGCATTCAGGTACGAACGACCTCATGCTCGGGCAGACCAGTTCAATAGGTATAACCATCATTTTCTCGAAACAAGAAGTCCCTTGATTTGAATGCGATCTGATCGGTTCACCTATTGATAAGGATTGTATCAGTGACGCCATCTTAAGATTTAAATTAGCACCACAGACTCTTGAAGTCAATCGCGTGTGCTGAATGTGGGCTAATCAGATAATTGAATGATTTTTATTCCGTTGCGTCATCAGTTAAACGCTGCGCTGGTCTCATGCTCGAGGGGTCGCGGGTTCGAGTCCCGGCGCAGCCCACGCACAGCATCCTTGTCATTTTACGTCACGGTGATACTAGATCAGTAAGGAACTCATTGCAACATATCGCGCTTCCTTGTTCTTCCCTGTACTTGTGTCGTAACCTCTCTTTTTGACGTGCTTCAACTGGATGACGATGTAACAATATGCCCCTTATCATAGCGGCCTCATTTCATGAAAAAAAATGCAATTTTTCAACCGGCTGGGTCCTAATAAAGCGCTTGGACTCCGCGGACCAAGTCTCGTGATCTAGTTAGTTAAATGTGCAGTCTGACCAGTGGCATAGTTGTCCATCAGGACGAAATCGAACAAGTCAAATGGGCGCACATTTACAAAGCGACATTTAGTCGAAAGGGTAACCCTTATCCTCAAGATCGGCTGAGATCAAAATGGGTCATATCTTTGTGGTAACCAACTATAAACCCACTAAGGTTGGCCTACGAAATCAAATGGGATATTTCGAATGAGATTCAATATTTCAAACCAAATGCACAAAATCCTTTCTTATTTCCTTGCTTTATGTTAACTAGAAGGTACCCTGAAATATTTTATCTTGGATTTACCTGAGGTAAAGCCAACCTAGGTCAATCTTTCCATGCTTGTAGGTATTTACTAAGTGTTGAAACTCACTCTTAAGTTTTTAGTTTCAAAATGTAGCCGTCTAAATTGTAGCAATTTTTTAAAAAAGTAATCTGATTTTGACGGGGAGTGAAAATTAATAGCGAGTCTCAATTCTGAGTTTTTAAACATAGGGGAAGAGGGAGGCAGTGGGGACTTTAGAAGCACATTCAGGAATCTGGCTTTTTGTGATTTCGATTTGCGTTGAAGATGCACTGTAATTTTTTAAGGTAGCATTTTCAACCTTTCGGTTTAAATTTGGTGCTACCCTCTGTCGTCAAATTGAGCAGAGAGGTAGCGGAACGAGGCAAAAGGCATCCAACCTAGCCCAACCTGTATCATAAGCAAGCTTCTTGCGGTATATAAAGTTTAAATATAGTGCCTTGTGCCTCGCTCCGCTATCGCTCCGCTCGGCGTTCGCCAAGCCTGATGCCGCTTACTTCTCGGCGCCCCCGAGCGGGCGCCGAGAAGTAAGCGGCATCAGGCTTGGCAACCGTTTAGTTGGGTAACCCTAGGTTAAGTTAGGTTAGGTTACGTGGCTTGTGCCTCGCTCCGCTCGGCTTGACGACGGAGGGTGGCACCAAATTTAAACTAAAAGGTTGAAAAT
>Ga0058701_10004518_pt1 | contig 11316 bp, 11 predicted proteins | sample AgamicOrMae_FD_97039 | JGI IMG/M metagenome (GOLD analysis project Ga0058701, IMG submission 97039) | Agave microbial communities from Guanajuato, Mexico - Or.Ma.e | ecosystem: Host-associated > Plants > Phyllosphere > Phylloplane/Leaf | place: Guanajuato, Mexico | collected 2012-06-04 | reverse complement strand
GTGTTACGAGGCTGCCCGCGGCATTTAATCGCGGATCAGATTTGAACCGCGAACCTCAACCGAGTCTCGACACCATCACTGGCAACGTAGCAACGCTAACCACTCGGCCACCGAGAAGACGTTTAACGCCGTTGTTCGGAGGTGTACTTTAGTGACGTGGCCTCGGAGAAAGAAAGAAAGAAAAATACAGCGGATCCGAGAATCGAACCCGCATCGCGAGATTGAAAGGCGGACACGCTGACTACTCAGCCACGACGCCTTGTTGGCGCTGGGCACAAACGTACGCATTAAGAACAAAACCTGGTTCTTTCGAGGGTGGTAAGAAGTCTCCTCACCGCATATTTGCTGCGGCTCTGACAAAAGTCCCAAGTGCGCTAGGGCTGCATAGAGGAGTACCCAAAGTCTTCCAAAATGGTTCTTATCCGCCTTAAAAACGCGTTCATTTTCAACGTTTTTTTTTGGGTGACATAAGTGGCGTTAGCGTTAGCGCCGCTACGTTGCTAACGTAGCGTTAGCACGCTAATATTTTTCCCGTTAGCGTTAGCGCGCTACGCTAACGAGCTGGCTCTGACGACTTAGCGTTAGCGTGCTAAAATTTTTCATCGGCGATGCCAACCCTGACAGGGACTTACTTCGACGTTGATACTGATTGTCTGCTTCCAGGTGGAGTCCTCGACAGCGGCGGCGACGATGGTGGCGTGGCCCGTGGCGGAGTGGGTCATGACCATCCCCGACGCAGACACGGAGAGCACGGGGCTCTGCGGACTAAGCAAAGTGCTCGGGTCCCGAACGTTGCGGTCCACTTCGCTGCTGCCAGGCAGCCCTTGCACACTGGAACCACACGATGCATCAGCGGTGTTTCCGCCAAATTTACGTTGGCAGGGTCGTCTTAAAGTAACCTAAAACTGCTCTTCCTACCCCGACACAAAGAATTTCCTCAGCACACTTTTCAATCCCACCTCCTTTCTGAAAAGGGCTTAACCCAAAACCACCCAGCGATGCCGTTCGTAAACAGACACAAATACAGTATTTTGAGGATCTTTCAAGTTCAGTATTGTCACAATTATAAAAATATCACCCCGCTGGAAACCTGAAAGTTAATAATTTTAGCATTTTCCAAGACTTAAAATTGCGTATTTTAATGGACAAAATCCTTCCGATTCCTTTTAAGCTAAATTTCACTCCTAACAGTTTGGGCTATTATGGGTGAATTAATAAATTTAATTTTGCTCCTTTTTTAAGAGCCCTAAAATTTTTATTAAGATACTTAAAACGCTAACTTGACTGAGATCACAAGCATTTCAGTGGTAAAGGATTGATTAAAGCGTTCCGTCAACAAATTCAACAGCCTTTCACGTGACCACTGCAAACTGCAATCAAAAGCATAGACCTTCGTTGGTACTCAAAAAAAATATAAGCTAAACTAGGTATCAAAAATATTTTTTCAAGCAAAGTTCCTTGCTTTTTTCCTTTTCCCCCTTCAAGTTGGTAGGCTACAATCGAAAGCGCCCTATTCACGCTTGTGTATTTACTTAAAATCTCAGTTTTGATAAAGTGTTGCCGAAAAGTGTTCGAGATCAAAACTTACGTGTAGCGCACTTTTCCGACATCGTCGCGATTGGTGCGCAGCTGCAGTTGAGTGTCAGGTGCGATTAACAGTCCGCTGAAGTCTCTTTCAGCTGCCGCAGCGGGGGAAGTCAGTCGAAGGCCTTCGTACACCTCGATTTGGATAGTAGTATCAAGAATTCCAGGCTGACATGCAGAAAAACAAGGTAAATTAACATCGTAAAGCCTAAGCCTTGAGAGAGAGTCAGAGAGAGGCAAACTGTAACTGCCAAAGCCTGACCAATCAGCGGGGTCGCAAGGTGTTCGACCCAAGGTGGAACAAGACATGCAAAACCCAACCTTTCAAAGCTACATGATGTTTCGCTGGCTATTTTTAATTAGGTTAGATTTGAATTACCAAAAACTGGGCGTTATCACGAGTATCTTCAATTTGATTCGGCGTGTTTACCTTTCCGTTCGGAGTCATAGTCGCCGGCACTGGCACGGTCAGGCGAATCGTCGTGGAACCGGGTTTCAAAGCCGACACACGCATTGAAACGCGATGGAAGTCCGTCACTTCGATTCCTGTATCTTGCAGGACATCATTCAGCTGCACAACCTGGAAAACAAATATTCCAGGCTACACTCTCAGTTTTAAAGGCTTTATTTTCAACCTCTCAAGTTCTACCCTACTTAAATCTCAACCATGTCTGACGATAAATCCACGTAAGCTAGGTTGAGTACCTTAAGCCTCGTTTCGCTACCGCTCCGCTCGATTGATGCCACCTACTTCTTAAGGGGACTAGCAAATTTGTTTTGCTGCGTTAGGCTTGGCAACGAATGTTTAGGTCAAGTTGTCACTTAACGATGAAAGGTAGAACAAAAGAGGTAAAAGTCGCAACCCGTTAAGTTGAGTTGAAGAGTCAAAGTATCGCAGGAGCTTCGGAGAACACAAACGTACATCTCGAGATGTAGAATCCCACTGGAAGGCCAAAGGCGGCTGCGTGTTGCCGATGATCATGGGGCTGAGCGGCTGGGCGGAGGCCACGGAGATGCCAGACACCCACATGGGCATCACCGCCCCAACTTCGAGTCGGCTCAGCGGGCACTCGATCCGGATGCCCGACAGCGGCACCACGAACACGTCCACGGAGTCCTGACAAACCAAGCACTTCAGACAGGTCTAGGAAACCCTCCTTAGACACCAACACTCCGCAGTGCTGACAAGCGACTTTTTAATACAAGGAATTCCTTTCTTATTCGCTGTAATGCGGTAATTAAAATGCAATGATTTCGTTAATTCATTATGGAACGTTCGTAATTACATAAAGCTACTTTTCAGGTCTTTTGATCTCCCCTCCCCCCTTTGTAGAAGATTCCTCTTCCCCGTACCCCAGACATTAAAGGCACCAAAAGGCTTCCCTTGACAATCCCTCTTCTATCTTTTTCACCAAGTGATTTATGAACGTTCCCTAACTTTATGAAATGGTGTGAAAAATCTGACTTTCCAATTTTGAGGTTACGGTTTTCCACAACAGAACTACGGGAAACGTCAAAAGTGATAATGTTAAAATCAATCTTTCCTAATTTTAGTAAAAAGGTCAAGTTTGGTAAAGAAATGATCATTAACGATATCGAAATCTCGGTTGTATGCAGGTTTCTCGCTTTTATGCATGCAGCTAATGTATTGTACAAAGTTGCACAACTTGTCGGTTAACGATCAGTAAAGGAGGTTGCATTAATTTGCCTATCTACAAAAAAACAACTTTTAAAGAACAGAAAAGCCGAGTTGCCTCACAATATATGCGTGTTAAAACTCTGGACTCTTTCGAGTTCAGTTGAAGCATGTACAGTAACGCGGAGGGAAAGTTACCTCCGAGTAAATGATTTTCGCTCCAGAGTGTTTGCTGGTGCCGACAGCTCTCGCGGTCAGTCTGGTCTGGCCAACTTTCTCGCCTTCCAGGACACCTGTTGAGGATACGGATGCGAAGCCCGGCGGCGACACGGCAAATTCCAGCTGGGAGCCCGGGCTCGGTCCCCCGGACGCTTGGATCAAAATCTGAGACCCGACCAGCACGGTCAAATTACGCGGTGACAACCGAAGAGCGTCGAACACCTGGAATAAAAGGAAACATTCGAATAAACAGTTCTCCTACATTTATTTATCACTTCCCTTAACCTTAAGAAAAAAATCAGAGTTTATAGAACACACGGGAAAATTCAACTTTTCAAATTTCGTGAGTAAGCTGAAACCGACATTCCGACAGACAAAGCGCACCTGAATATTAAGCGTTTCGCTGCGAACTTGGTATGACTTGCGGCCAGTGACGAAGGACAGCGAGGCGTCTCCAAGCGACAGCCCTCGGACGACAAACAGGAATTCCCCTGGACTCGGGATCACGTGGCCGACTTCGGAGTCCTTGTCGTAAGGCATCACCTCGACGACAGACGGTGAGCCAGGTTCCACTTCGTGACGTAACTCCAGCAACGACAGATCCGACAGCTGAACGAAACAAAAACAGAAGTTTAGGTCCACAACCGGGCTCTGACATGCTTTCAGGAACGTTAAAAGAAAGTGTTATTGAGGGAGCAAATTTTAGGGCATTTTTTTTCATTTGCACATCAAGCCTGAATTTTACCTCAATGGGGTTTCCCGTTGTGTCGGTAATTTTGACTGTGCAGAGAGCCCGTTTGCCCTTCTGCAGGCGATCCGTGACGTCGACGGAGATGGTCTGCACGCCCACGACCGTGATGGCGATGAGGGCGGGCCGCGAGGGCAAGCAGAGGTCGATGAGGCCGAGTCGGGCCGTACCGGTGCCCCGGGCGCGAATCTCCAAAGACCTGGTGCGCTCCATGTACCGCACATCCACGATATCATTGCTGTCCAGCTGGGGCTGGAAGTACCCGGACCCTTGACTAACCTGAAAGACATGCAACAGATGACAGTCGATTTCTGCCCGGCAAATGCTTTCCAAGTACATACATACAAGCGCATCTCGGTTCCCAGCAGTTTGTGTAAGAAAACACTTGCTATTCCCTGAGTATGATCCGTGTTTTCAATACGAATACGGGCGTCCGATAGACAAAAGTCCACGACGGACAGAGATAAACATGTATTCAAAAAATATGAAAAAAAAGTGTTGATTTTTGTTGCTGTTTTTTTTTTGAGTTTTGTGAAATGGTGGGACACAAGACAGTGAACTCTACACTGAGGTCAGGTTGAGGTCGTGGTAGAGGTTATCTCCAAAAAGTCATTTCAGCGACATTTTAGCCGGAAAAAAGTTACAAAAAATATTCTCATCATGACCCAAAAGTGACCTTTAACCAACAATTCAAGATAATATGTATTTATAAAATATATGTATAACTTTGCGCCGATTCTTCTCATTTTTGTTTCACCGACGAGAAATGGTTGGCAGGCTTTTCAAGGTCCAAGCAAACGGGAAATTGCGGAAAGAGAGGAATCGTGAAAGTATTCCTTCCAATCGTTTATTAGGGTTACATTCACATTCAAGTACAGTGAAACCTCTCTACAACGGTCCTCCCTATAACGTTTCCCTCCCTACAGCGTTCAAAATGTTTGGTTCCGGCAAAGTTCCAAGATCAATGCATTTACTTCCTCTTTGTAACGTTCCTCTATATAACGTTTCCCTCCTTATAACGTTCGATTTTTTCCGGCCCCAAGGACGATTTCGACCTCTCTGTAACGGTTTGTGCTGAAATTCGTCCAGTCCAATGTCAACTTAAAAGTCGCAAACGAGAAGAAAAGCAACAAGAGCGAGAGTACATTGACCGCTAGGTGGCAGCACTATGCAGAGCCCTCGACTGTTTACATGGGTATCTCCTAAGCTATACTAGGTAGGAGACGATTAAACCATGGAATATAACAGAATTCTCCATAAATAAACTATCGACAAGCTGCAGAGCACGTACGAGTGTCTGATAAAAATTATAATTAGAAAGTGCTCTTGGCAAAAAGCCAATACAATTATTTTGGCTGACAGAAAGCAATATCAATACAGAGTAGTAGCTTTTTTTTCATGAACAATTTAACTTTTTTAGGGGCAACTAAATTTTTTATATGCAATGTAATTATCAATGAGAGGGAAAAATAAAGCAAACAATGAAGAAATCATGCAAGAGCGCTGTCCCTTTTCTTTTTTATGCTTCTTTTCTATAATATAGCATTTGAAACCCGTTTTAAAGCTAAATTAGCATTGTGAAAGCTTTTACGAAGCTAGTTTCACGGTTTGAACGCCTACCTCCTCAGAACGTTTGACCTCCCTATAACATTTGGAACGCTCGGTTCCTTGGAAAACGTTATGGAGAGGCTTCACTGTATATACTGCTCGGAGAAAATATACAAACGATATAAACAAACCCCGCTGAGAAAAATAGTGAGCCCACGAACAGAGCTAAATCATGTGCTCGGACGATTCTAGGGTCGGGATTTAAAATTCCAAACTAGAAGTGATATATGAATTAAGAGGGCAACAGACGATTTTAAAAACAATTATTAGTTCCCCTTAAAAAATTCCCACCATCAAACGTTAAAAATTCAACAAAAAAAAATTGGCTCAAAATTTGAGAAAAAAGCAAGGGTATTTTTTTAATTTTTTTTGTCAATTTTTTCACCCAGATTTTTATTTTTTCATGTGATATTTATTTTGATTGGATCTGATTGAGGGAAACTAAAAATGGTTCGAACCGATGTCTGTTGCTTTATTTGTCGCGTTTAGACGGACCGGGAGAGATGACAGTTTACGGCCGGGATGTTGGAATGCGTAACGTGGATTGCTCTTCTGCGCGAGGGCAGGCCGCGAATTAGCGATGATATTTGAGGGTCATCGGACCGCGCAAAAACAATATAGCGAAACAAGGAAGACGTCGACATTGGCACGCAGATGACAATATCCCGAAGAAATACGTTACCTGCAAGAGCAGTCTGCTGCTGGGATGATTGAACAGAGTCGTCCTGTTGGGCGTGACGAGGGTGTCACTCACGAGGAGGATGCTCAGGGTGGCAGTGATGTCCGGTTGCACCACGTCGCCTCTGTCGTTCGTGATCCAGAACGGAGGGCTTTCTGCCGAGATCTGGTGGGCGTCTAGGATCGCGGAACGGTAGCCGGACAGAGTTACTGTCACGTCCACTGCGCCGGTCGCACCCAGAGGATGCAGGACCTGGTCAAGAGAGAACGTCGTTAAGGTGTCCACGTCAGAAAGCCACGAGGATCTTTAAGATGGGACGCAGTAAATTTTAACAGTTGCACCTTCCCACTCTTAGGTGCCACGTTTCGTCACCAAGTCGAAAGGAGCGAAGCACAAGGTACTTAGCCTAAATCAACCCAACGGTGCCCGGTGTCCACATGAACTTTGGTGAGGGGCACATAACACGTCACCAAGGTAAACCTAAGTTATCCTTGCTTCGGTTAATCAAACGTGGTTAAACAATATTTCATATTCAAAACTGCATACTAGCTCGAAAATGCGATTTTTAAACTCGCAATGTAGTTTCCCCTCCTCCTATAATTCAATATTTCAGATTCAACAAGGGAAGGTCTTTGTCATTGCGGTAAAGTCGTTCTTGAAACGTTGTGGCCGAAAATGCTGAGGAAACGAGGGGTGTTGTCCAAAATAGCACTAACAAGGAAAAAACTAGAAAACTTGCCTGGTAATGACGATGGGGTACAATAAAAACTTTCTCTTTGAGGTTCTCTGCAAACACGCTGTCCTTGTTGACGAAATAGCTGAGAGACGCAGGAGATGCCGTCCACTCCATGAGAATCGAGGTGATATTGTCGAAGACTCGTCCCTCCGAGTCCGACAGTTCAAGCTCCAGCTCCAAGTCCTCAGAGCTCTGCACCGCAACGCGCTCGGCGTTCACGTTCATCGGGCAAGACGAGTTGTCTTTGGTGTTGAGGACAGCTCGCAGAACGGCGTGCCGGGGTTTAGCACACAACACTCGCACCTGGCGACAACAATATAAGATCAACGTTGTACTAGTTCCAGCCGTTTGTAGCCTTTTTGTTAACATTTCAAGAAAGGTTATGTTAAACTAAAAACGCAATTTAAAGCTACAAACATTGCCACTAGATAGATATTTCAATATTTAGAAGAATTTCAGGTGTTTTCATAGGCAAGAGGACTCTGACGGTGATTCTAGGTTTACTTAAAACCCTGGTGATGGCAGTCCAATCACAGAACTACCAGAGCAGTTAAAACCACTGTCTTCTATAGTGCTTTACGTGATCTGCGTAGCTGCATTCAAGAGCGAAAAGGGAAGATGAATCGATGAGGATTTGGGTAAATGTGCCTTATGCTAGAGCAAAACATTTAGGGCAGTAAAGATGGCGGTTCGAGCTTACTTTGGCTGAAGATTCCAGTCGACGTCCCATGCCGTGGTCGTTGAAAACAGTCAGGGTGACAGTCGTCTCTCCGATCGAGCGACATAACACAGTGTAAACGTAGGTGTCGCGAGAATCAGGAACTATATCCGGGGTGGTCCACACCTGATCAATCACACATTCATCTATAATTTTCAATTTTGCGTCACTCTTTTCTGAAATTCATGCCGTCAGCATGATTGACCGGTCTCAAAAATGTGAAAATGGGGACTCGTGTTGACAGGAAACTTCCACAGGTATAGAACTTTCATTAACATGGAACTTCCATTAAATGTATGACATTTAACTCCATTCACATTGATTTTCCATTAACCCATAACAGCCCAAAGTAATCGGAGTAAAATTTAGCTTAAGAGAAATTGAAAGGAATTTTTTCATTAAACTACGCAATTTTAAGCTTTGGAAAATGCCTAAATAATTTGATTTCACGTTTCCAGAGGGGTGATATTTTTCAAATTGTGACAATACTGAACTGTTAAGATCCTGTAAAATATTATTTTTTGTTTCCGAACGGCATCGCTGGGCGGTAGTAGGTTAACATCGAACCGTAAACACAAGACCGAAATTAAAAGAAACTACGATCAACATGGAAGCAGAATAGGACTTACGTCGGCGATATTTTCGCTGTCGGTGAAAATAATTTGTCCGTGCTCAACGCTCTGTCCGGTCCATCTGCGGGGCCCGCCAGAAAACACCAGCTGCCTCGACGCGCCCAAAGCCAAGACGGTCTGCGCGCTCGCGGGGTGGACAACCGTCAGAGGGCGATAGGACGCGACGACAGCGCTGTCCACCAGGACGGTGTCGCCTTCGCGATATTCGACGCTGATCTTGGAAGTGCCCACGACGTTGCCGACGACCGCCACGGTCGTACACGCGTTGCCCTTCGGGGTTGCGCGAAGTTCCTTGTCGTAGTCGAAGTTCAGATCGAACACCTTGACGTTGAGCGGAAGTTCCTCGCACTTCGTAAAGGGAAGGCGGTCTGAGGACGTCGAACGCTGAGCGAAAACTGCGACATTGACGAAGATCGGTTTCCCGATTTCCGCCTCCAAGTCGTGACCTGCCCGTGATGGAAAAAGAAAGCTTAACGGTACGCACGGTAAAAAAACCGTCAGAATTCGTTTTAACCATGATCGATGGATCTTGTTCATTTGGCTCGCAGTGAAAAGCTTCAAAACAGATACAAACCTAAAATTTGTAAGTGGCTGGGAGGTAGAACGAGCACGTTAGCAAATGCCTTGTTATGCGGATTCGTGTTCATCGCAGCGACGATCTCCGAAGAACCTTGAGACACCGTCCGCACCAAACCGCTCTGGGTGACCACGGCGACGGACGAGTTGGAACTGCTCCACGTCAAACCGACGCCGTCGACCGAGCACTGCAGCTTCACCTCGTACCTTTACAACAAAAAAGAAAACATGACAACGCTCTCTCGGAAGCTCGCTCTCTCGATTCAAGTCGACTTACCTTGAGCGGGACTGGGGGTCCCAAGGGACAACGACTTGCGAAGGCTGAATGGTCATCGGGGGATAGATGATCATGTCTTCCTGCGTGGAAACTTTTTCCGGGAGGTTGTAATGCTTGCCGTTGAGGCCTGCGACCCCTTCTAGGATCGCCTCGACCCGCGCTGTTCCGGGTTCGCGGGGAACGCCGCGGTGTAGCGTTCCGTTGACCGACGACCAATCGACAGGGAAATATTTCTTGGGGACGGAAACTTTGATCCTCATTCCGTCTCCATAGAACTTGTGGCTGCTCCTATTAACCGATTTGTGCAAAAAATAGGCTTCAGATATTTAAATATATAAAAATTGGGACATTGTTTTCAGAGAAAATTTTGCGAATTCGTAATATGAAATTGATTGAATTTTTGACGAAGGCATAATTGTGGTCTTGTCGTTCCTTAAAATACACTAATTTAATTAAGATTTTTATCGTTGAGTAAATACCAGCAGCCTTAAAGGGTTTGAAAAAAAAATGATTCAGTAGGCTTATTGCTCATTGGCCGAAAGGACTTTCCGTTATTTACATAGGTCAACAGACTTTTTCCAAGTTTCTCTGAAAACCAAAAAATAACAAAAAAAAAGGCTGAATTTTTCAAGGGTGTTGCTATTGACCCGACATGCATTAACAAAGGGAGACTTGAACGCACGGAACCCAACTTACATTACCAACCATATAAATTTTAAATGGGGCAGTCGGGGCAATAGACACTCTCTTTTTTTTTAAACCGAAGGCTCAGATGATATTAGAACCGCTAAGAGATGACCTTGGTTTGCAAAATACAGTGGAACCTCTCTTCAACGTTGTTCACAAGACCGACGAAAAACGTTGTCCCACAGAAATCGTCGCATAATACGCGGTCATTCAAGACAGATTCTACTGAACCTAAGTTAACCTTGGTTTACAAAATACTCAATTTCAGATGAAGGGTTTACAAAGTACCTTGCATAACTTAGCCTAGGTTTGTCCTGCTTACATTCACTATTAGGGTCTCACCCCACGAGTTTATATCATCGTACGCAATGCTGAAATAATAGAACCACGTGAACATGGTATGTCTTTACCCTATATTCATTGGCTGTTAGATTTATTTTGCAATACACCAAAAAGCTTAAGTTTATCTAAGTTTGTATGACACAAAATAAATTTTCCTTACTAAATTATGTTGAAAAAATAGGAAACCTTTATACAGTACACTAGTGTAAAACAGCATCTCCCTGATTTTTGTACACAATAAGAATTTTCGTGGATTTCCCTGCAGCACAACAAGCTCGTCAAAAGGGAACGCTTCTTCAACCAGAAGAACGTGTTAGAACCCACCTGTCATACACCTCGACCGCAATGGTATGCCGTCCGCCAACCAACACCGACCAATGCTGATGGGGCAGCAGGTTGAGGCGCAAGAAGGCCGGGAGGGCGACGTGGATGGTGGCCGTGGGGACCCGCACGTTTGCCTCCTGCGGGTTCACGTTCAGGTCCCGCAGAGAGACGATGGTGCTGCCGACGGCGTGCCCCTGCGCGATGCTCGACGTCGAGTCCATCGATGCGACAGACTTGTTTTCGATTTCGAGGTAGTACTGCTGCGAAGGCAGCTCTATCTCGCGCAAGCGCCCGTGACGAACCTGACAAGAGGACAACGAGGTCAAAGTTTCATCTGTTCAACACGTTTTAGACCCTTCTCTATTAGTTCGCCTCCGCGGCGTAAAAGTTGAAATTGAACGTACTGGCATCCGCGGGATTCTTCAAAGATCAGCATTTAAGGAAAAAAATAGGTTGACATTATAGATTAATAAAACTTTTTAATATGTTAAGATTTTATTTTAAAAAAAGTGCAAAATTTTAACTTGGTAATTTTTTTCACGTAAAATTT
>Ga0058701_10004517_pt1 | contig 11317 bp, 6 predicted proteins | sample AgamicOrMae_FD_97039 | JGI IMG/M metagenome (GOLD analysis project Ga0058701, IMG submission 97039) | Agave microbial communities from Guanajuato, Mexico - Or.Ma.e | ecosystem: Host-associated > Plants > Phyllosphere > Phylloplane/Leaf | place: Guanajuato, Mexico | collected 2012-06-04 | reverse complement strand
TAAACAAAATTACATTAAGTCTTTTCATCACAATACACGAAATTAATGCGGGTTCAAAGAATTATTTAAGGTGAGAAAATGAAGGTTCACGACGGACGAATTAGCCTGGGCTACGACGTTAGTATAGAATACTCTCTTAATGACAGGTTTTACAGTTTGCTTGAGAGAAATCAGCTGATGTTGCACTGATCACAATCTAACATGAGAACTGACAGAAAATTAGCGGTATCAGTTTCTGATGTAAGTTTTCACTTCCATAAAATTGCCATCGATTGAAGCTTGAGATAAAGCGCCGAATCCATTCAAAACTGAGATCTTTTTCGTGCAGTCAAGCATGAGAGAGACAGTGTTTCCAAACATGTGAGAGAAGGACGGACGCACCGATCTCACAGTCAGGGCGCATTGCGGCTAGCAACAGCGATAACTTCGCCCCCTAGCGGGGAGATTGGCAAAGAACCACCACCGCGCCGAAACAGGGACCCCGGCAGTTGAGCTGCGGCAGCCGAGCGGAGCGGTAGCTTTGTCGGTCGCCTTTGAGTCTGTAAGCTCGCGCTCGTGGTTGAAAGTAGTGGTTGGTCGGTCTCGGCGTTCCTAGCAAGTGTCCAGTGTTAGTGAAAAGTGTACTTCGACTACTTTTAGTGAAGTGTAGATTGATCAAGGGATATAAAGAATGCAGACCGATGTTGGAGAGGTTAGCTACGAGTGTTCCTAGCATGGTGCCATTTGACCCTTCCAACGTTGTCCTATGTAATGGTCGTTCGTAGCCGCGCTGCCTTTGTTTAGTTTAACGTCATTTCAAAGTCGTTGTTGTTATTTCGTCCCACTGCTTTGGCAGTCCCTTTCGACCGTGCCATTTGACTGTTTTCTTTGGCGGTTAACCCATGGGCACGTATTCTGCGTTGGTCTTGGACAAGAGAGCATCGGCTATTTACATACTCAACCCTCCGTTTACTTCAACTCCTCTTCAAATATTGTGCGTTTTGAGTTCATAAGCACGAGCTGCCTGGGAAACTGTTCTTCTTTAGCCATTCGACTGAGCTCAACTTCATTTTTAAGGACGTAGTTTTTAAGTCGTTTTTCGGTACCGTTTTGAACTATTTAAAACTTCGAGCCAATTCAAACCTTATTATGCAAACTAAATACTGTCCTTCGATTAATCGCGCTATGAATTCCGAATATCCTTGAAATCATACGATATTTTTAGCAGTCATGTTTTTTGTCATTCTGTAAAACTTTTGATAACCGGTCATATCTCATAGGTAGTACCTAATAGGTACTCTTGGTTCTGCCATGTGCAATTTTACTACAGCATGTTTACTCGTTTCAAATATTATTGGGAATCCTTCTTAAACAGGGTTGTGGGTACCGGAAAGTTAAAGTTTAGGACTTGTCGACAGAGGCATAACGTTAAGCATGTTGGCGTATCGTATTGCCCTCAAACTAGCTTACTTGTAAGCAAGTTTGAAATCTTAATTGTTTTCGTGAATGAACACTTACGGCCTGTTTTCTGTTTCGCTGGGCTCGTGATTAATTGCTGGTGTTTCGTATAGTTTCGGCCATTTCACCTTCCCGTATCCATCACAACCCACGGCCCCGGCCAGAGAGCAAGCAGCCCCATTTCATGGTTTCTCCCGCGCGTTTCACCGCGTGGATTATGTTTTGCAGAATTTCAGAGCCCAGAAGAAAGAGGTCGACCAAAGGTTTTTGCCGAGCTTACCATTTTAGCATACTGAGCGTTGTTGTAGCGGTCTTTTAGAACCAAAATGATTCTTGTATAAGTCCTCTCACCCAGACAAGGACACTAACCTTCAGGACCCCCAGTATACAGGAAGCTACTACCTACAAAAACATAGGTTAACGACCCATAAAATTCTGGCGTGCAACATATTGCCGAGTAGTTTCTTACTCTTCCATGTCAAAGGAAATATGGTAATGACACAGAAAGGCGAGTTTGACGTAAGACTCGATTCAGTTGATTAACCCTTCAATACGCCGAGAAAAGCGGTCACCATGTCGACCTTGAAGTGAGTACTCATACAGAGACAAGCAAGCGCTTCCCGCACAGACACTGCCTCAGTTATTCTACTTCAATTTCTTGACTTTTGGTTTAGATTCCAAATCTTAGTGGATATGATCGACTAATTGTATATAAAAAAACGGTGAATTGGCGTGTTGCTGTCAGAGTACTTACCTTGGTCGCCAGGTTTTTAGAAACATCTCTGTGGCTTGCAATCTGAATATCTGTCCGTCTGTCCCCTTTCCTGTGTAAAACGATAGCTTACAGATATCCGATTGCCACCAAAGTTCCAGGGAAACAACATTATTTACATAAGGAAATGCGGTCTATGACAATAGATTCGGGGTACCCCTCTCACTCGGAGAAAGGGTTCAATGTTCCAACAGGTCGTATCTCGTTAACATTTAAAGGTATCGATGCGGACAGGTTTGGAGTTCTTTGGAAACAAGATTTCGAGGCTTACGTGTTGTTTGTCTCCTAGTAACTTTAGAAAATATATCCGCTTCTGCGGGATAAGGTATGAAATAATGTTAGCTTTTTAAAATGATTTTTCCTATTTTCCCCTTACTAATATCTCATCCCCTTGGTCATAAAAATATTGCGCTGGGTCAAACTCGGTTTTTACCTCGACCAGACAGGGCTGAAGTCAATTCTCAACCATAACAAAAAGTGATTGACTCAGGTTCCTAATTAGAACGCATTATTTCGGCATGTTGCTCAATTTCTCAGTTTTATTAATTGTCTAAGGTATTAGACAAGGTAATGAAAGTTCAAGGAATACGCTTCCTCACAGTCATGAAGCCTACTGTGGTCAAAGACTGTTCTATTGGCCTATTATAAGTGACAATTGTTCTAGGAGAGGTCTATTAGTTAAACTTTTTTAAAGATATTACTACAGTTGTGTATTTCTATTCTTCTATTCTTCAAAATGCTTTCCCAATGGGGATGACAGCTCACTGGAATAAAAAAAAGTATTTTATTATCTTTTAGTATGTGGTCTTGATCATGTACATGATAAACGGAGGACGTCTACTTTGCTTACGTAAACATTGCGCGGTATGCAGCCAAGGCGGGAACCATGGTAGGTAAACATCGTAAAGAAAAACATGCTTTCCTGGGCCCATTGGATTCACTTCGTTTAGGCTCGTTTTCCGCAACATCAGTTTCAACAATATTTTGCTCAGTGTAGCCCACACGGAAATGAAGTCGTTTGTTGCCGCAACAAAACATTTTTAAACTGTAAGTCAACAAAAACAATGCTCCGTTCCAATATTTTTTTACTACTCTGTGCTTTGCTGGAATGAAATGAGCTTGCATATTATTCCTCCGCAAGATCAGTTCATTAAGCTTAAAAAACCCGAGATAAAGAAACCTGTGCACAGATTACAAGATACAGAATCTAGCATCTCGGTTTCACTGTGTACATGACCTTTTGAAGCATCTTATGTTTGCATGGAAGATGGTCAAAACTGGACGGTATCCAATCCATTCAAATCAAAATAAAAGGATTCTTTTTTTTAATGGCTAGCGGCAGGGAAATATACGCAGCAGCTGAGATAGGGCTTATCCTGGGTAACCCTGGAAGAGATTGCTGTTATTGGCTGGCTTGGACAGCAAAGATTTCCACCGAATATTTCGTGAGAGCAGATTCATCTGTTCGTACCAATCGATAAGCAAACATTAAACATCACGAAAAAAAGAGAGAAATGAGATTGCTTTATATATGAAACAAATGCTCCTAACAAAAAAAGGAAACGTTTTCCGCACACATTCGGAGATTTACAGAAAAAGGTGATAACACGAAGAACCTATAAGTTTTCGACCCCCCCTTTCTTTCAAATGAAATCAGTACTTAGAAACCTACTACATATTCTTGGAAAAAAAGGCGGTGAGAGCGTGGGTACATTCCCCAACAGTTTTACTTTAGTAGGACGTGATCATATTTTACGCTTGCGGTCTTTCATCGAGGTGAAAGCTCTGTTTATCTTTTAGAGATTGAAGACTCACAAGTGCGTTGGCAGGGTAACTTGTTTTACACGTCACTGTTGATCCATGTGCCTAACGTTATACACGCTTAAAAAAATAGTAGTGAAAATTCTCTTTAGGATTGATATTTGTTTTCCTAAGTAGCGCAAAGTGAGACGTTTCTTTGCTAATAATTGCTCACTGATCACTCATTTAAAAACGAATTTTCACTTCTGAAGCGGATTTTCACAACCGGTACTAAATTTATTTACAACCCTATCACAGAATGTCTGACTGTCACATGCTTAATTTGACAGAGGTTTTTGAGAAATTTAGCAATAAAAAAAGAAAAAGATAATTTATGTATTTTTTAATGACTGATAAAAGAAAGGTGTTAATTAAGCTTCCCAGTGTTGAAGGGTAGTTTTCCTTCTTCATTTTGTTTCTTTGACTTTCCTTTTTAAGTGTTTTTTATGTATACAATTTTTTTTAGAAAAGCAATGTTTTGGAATAGTACATGCTTCGGACTACGCAAAGCATCACCCACCGAACAAATTCCTTTCGCAAGCCGTTCTTCGGCGCTCTTCTGAAAGTGCTTTTTTTGGGGGGGGAGCGGTTAAACTTCAATACCACCAACTTTAAGCCGACTTTGAATGGCTCTTAAATTAGTCTTTAGGGCCCTCTGCCAAATGTAGCATGTCCTATCGAAATTGAAGATTTCGATGGTTCCTTTTGAGCTGAATCGCTGCATCGATTGCGTTTGATATTTGCGTTACGGCTGTGATTCGTATTCGATCAATTAGTGTAAATTAGCCGCACGCGGGAGTGGACAGTTTCGGTCTCAAGTACACTCTTCAGCAGCCAGACATCCTTTCAAATTGGCAGCCCTTGATTTCCATCGCACTTGTAAACTGACGACTTTCGCAGAGAGGTGATCGATGATATTTGCAGGCAGCAATGGCTTACTCAACTGCTGGGGTGATTCGGCCTGAATGGCGCTTACTGCTCGGTCGCAAGAGCCTGCTGCCAAGAAGTGAGTGCTATCAGGCTTGGTGATGATAAGGTTGTTGCAGAACCATCAACTTTCTCTCTGAGGCATGTCGTTGAGGAGGGTGTAATAATTCCATCGAGAAAATCGGAGTATTTACCTTTTTTTCTGGTCCAGAATCGGCTAGTATGTATTCCTGAAGAGCTGCCGGGTTACTTTTAACCGATTTTCGTCCAGAAGACGTTTGAAAAAAATAATTTAAGGGAATAAACAAAACGTTTTGGATCGAAATTTTTGCAAAATGCTGATTTTGAAATGATATTTTTTTTTATTTACGCTAATTTAGAGTTACCTTTTTACTTGAAATAAGTGATTTTTGGGATAAATTTGCATGAAAGGTTGATATTTTTGATGGATCGATAATAATAGCCTAGTGGGCAAAAATCGCTAAAATTATGGAGCCCCTGTTTGTGCGAGGGTAGGCAATCGCAATACGCACGTGTATAGGTGGTTGCGGTGGAATATTTTACGTATTATTGTGAATAAGTCTTTAAGAGAAACTCAAGAAAAAGGCTGTTCGTCAAATAAACCGCCTTAAGATTTGTTATTAAGTTCACACCTTCATATCTCATCACACTTGCATTAATTGCTTATGATAATCGCGAAGTGTTGCTATGGAGGTTATTGTAAAATAGGCAAAAGGCCACAAATCAGTGGTCTGGTCATGTCACAGGCATAGGATTGCAGGGAGTGTCTAATTTCCCTTTTTAAAAAAAAACTCATTTTGAAAAAAATCAATTTTAAGAAAAGATCCATTCTTACTTAATACTAAACAAGGCAAGAAACTGCCGAGCGAGGGCTAAAACCAACTCCTGTTTTTGATAGTCCCACATTTGTTTTGGATATGAGGGTATATCAGAGGAAGAGCGTAATTTCGATATTTTCCTAGGCCCATCAATGTATTTATTCGGTATCAATGGAGAAGAAAGCTCCAAGGCAAATGTTTCCATCGTTATGGTTGTTCATAGTTTTATCTATAAAAGTAACCATCTTTACCCCTTTTCTCTGTTTTACTTCCATACCCAAAACAGGTATGGGACTACCCAAACCAGGGGTTGCTTTTACTATGTAAGAGATCGCTTTTACATCGTATCTTTTTCGGTCAAAAAAAAAAACTTTGGATAAATCTTTACAGAGGAGTTTTAGATAGGTACGCCTCGGATTTCGAGGGAGAACAATTTTAGACAGGCACTGAAGTTGGGATCGCCATAAAGTGAGGTGAAGGCTTGCAACGCTGGGTCGGGTGTCGTAACATAGGCAGATAGGTGTGCCGGCCGGCCGGCTTACGCCACAAAGCGATTTAGCCATCGGATAAAACGGATTCTCTTTGTTTACGGAGCGTATGTTTTGTTTACCTCGTTGCCGTCTTGTTCTACAGTACTTGGTCATTCTGTTTTTGCACCAAGCTTTGCAGTTTTAATGAGAATACCATACATTAGTATTGCTTAATATTAAGAAGTAAAACATGAATAGTTACGTTACCGTTACTATCTATTATTAGCGATTTAATCTGAAGTTAATGAAGAAACCTCTCGCCCTAACCTCTTTAATGTATTATATCTGACATTCGATGCCTCTCGCCTGATGTGATATATCTGTTCGGTTTGAAAGACAATGGCTGTTTCTATGTAGATTTGTATTGTTAACAAGTGAAATCATAGAAGTCTCCTTAAAGATATGTTCTTAGCTCGTTATATTTGGGTATTAAGGAATTTTCAGAATAATATAGAATTATCTCAAACAACGAATTTCTTAAATATTAAGCTGGTGGGGAATCAAACACAACACTAGAACTGGAAAGATTTTTTATGTTTAGTTTTATCGTTCCTTCTTTTTTTAAACTATTAGAGGTACATCGAAAAATACCCTTTTTTTTCGCTGAGCATCTTCTTAGTCCAACGGGTCAAGTAACTGAGCTTCAAAACGATTAGGTTTCGTGCCACGATTTTTCTCCCTACCTTCATTTCGATAAGTGGCTTGAAAAAAGGGCTGGTTTTAGCCGTCTGAAAATCAATGCTCGCAGACGTTTTATCGGCTGGTTGATAACTTAAAACGTATTTATACGGTATATGAAAGCGTAGGTTACGTACCAAAAATACTTTGAGTGCCTCGGCGGCACTCGAAATGCTGCTGTAGACAGAAATAACCGTTTCGTTGACCTCTGACCTTTCAATTGTTTCCCTATAAGTTCCTCCCAGTCCTACGCCTGAATTCCTTATGAATATTTGAATGCGTTTCTCTATGAATAGAGACGAATAGATTTGTGCTTTGAGTTTTAGCTTTAAGATACAACGGATCTAAATAACTGGCAAATACATTATAAAGGACAACAGATATTTCCAGCTCATGACAGTGTTACATCCATTCCATATCAATCAAGGTACGGAAATCACTTAACCGAAACTTTTGTTACTTTCTGCCACTTTTTAAAAGACTTGACTTCGTTAGCCTTGTTCGTTGAGATATTATTTTTTGCGCGAACCGATGACCCTCATATATAAAATCTGAATCGTGACCTGCGGAGCTCAAAAAAAGGGTTTTTTTTTTTGAACCGTCGTCAGTTGCTCACTTAATTCATACATCGCTTCTCATTTGGTATTTGAAATTCCTACCCCAGAATCTTCCTAGTGCTTGATTTAGTTTGACATGATACTTTTCCTATTGCTAGCTTTAAAAAAATATCTTCTCATTGCTGGTATTTTTTACGAGAAATGTTAATAAAGTCCTAATAACTAACTGAAGGAATACATCCACGATTCTACTCCTTCAACGATTTTCCGTTTGTTGGGACCTAGAAAAGCCAGCCACCCATTTTCCGTCGTTGAAACAAAAATACAAGAATCTGATCACTTCACATGGGCTTGTATTGTTTGTAAAGTCTTTTTTTGGTCACGATTAAAAAATATATTTTTACTTTTGTTTGGCCAATATGTAACCTAAGTCCCTTTTTGGAGAGGAAACTTGACTGGCAGCCATGGAGTAATCAAAACTAGTTAGCCGTGCACTGGATGATCTCGGCCTACTTTCGACTTCTCTCATCATTACTTGATGAATAGCCTACCTTCTCAGTTGCTGTTTTGATCTAAAAATCGTCATTAATCTTCATCATAGAAATGCACTGCATTAACTGTTTACTGAGCTGACGAATCCATTAATTTTGTGTAACTGCGATAAAATTAGATTTATCAGACTTGAGAGGAACTATGAAAACTCTAGTAACGCTGATACTTCTCGCAGGAGTTAGTTGGCCGCATAAAACAAACGGTTAAGGCTCCAAAAATCTTAGAATAGCACAGCTAAATGTATACCTTATCTGTGGCTTATTTTCGTGTCTGATACAAAAATCTTATTAAAAGAAGTAAATATGTTTTCATGTGTTTCTTTTATTTTTTTTTATAATTATTTTTTGGCTCTTGTTGAAAGGTCAAAAGAAGCCTCGTGTTCGATTATGCTATTCCGAAAGTGAAAACAAATTCGCAATATTTAGTGGTTACTGTGGAAAGCAAATATTTCTGTACCTTATTTACAAGTTTCTTTGAAATAATATTTTCTCGACCTTTTAATCTAATTGGCGTAAAAGGTCAGAACCAGGCACGTGTTCGGGCCGAGAAAATTGGTAATTTGGTCGTCAATGTCGGAAAACCTTGCGAAATTGGATTTTTGTGGGTCCGGGAGAGTCTGCAATATTTCCAAGAAAAACCTGAAAAAGTCATGGAATTTTGTTATTTTTCAAATGAGGCAACCCTTGCATTTATTTCTGCGTTTATTTCTGTTTACGCTTTGGGAGGTCAAAGAAGGTGTTCTTTTTTTTCACATCGCTTAAATTAAAGAAAAGCACATGAAGCGAAATAAACAGCCCGTATGCGCGTACACTTCTGACAAAAGACATGAAAAATGAAAAGGGGTTGGAATGAGGATATTAGAAAGGGTAACAAAAACTTGAATACCTCATTTCGCAATCAATTTTTCCGTTATTTTCCCCTGATTTCGGTTTATTGTAATTCATTGATTCTTTTAGATATTTCAACTACTAATGTAAAGAAATTACAAATCGACTTTTCCAATAACAAATATCTGCAAGAATAAGATATTGACACTCGTTAACGGTTTGTAAGAACAAATGACCTAGAAAAATCCACGCAGGAACAAACACATCCCTCACAAGACAAATACACGCATAGGCCTACACTACACACGCACATCTATGCACACTCTAACACGTTTGATGTTCTGCTGAAAATAACGGCTTTCTCGATGTTTTGAATTGTCTGCAAACAGAATCCGGCCTCACCTGTTTTACATTTATTTGCTTTGTAGTACTTCAAACTACGTAAAACGAACCAACATTTTCTTTCCTCCAAAACGCAAGCGGTCCAAAATAAACGCAGGGCTGCTTTCTTTTGGGAATTTCAAAACATTGCTTTACGCTTTCTTAAACGCCGCCTGGACGTTGCGGAACGGATTTCAAGAAGGCAAATTAAAAGTTTGTTTTATTGTATACACGCCCTAAATGTTGTGCGCGGTTATTTTTTAAAAATAGAAATGGTAAATGTTTACTCGAATCACACGTATGAACCTCCAAAAGAAGAGAGTAATAAAAATTTCAATTTTCAGGGAAGCTTTGCGGGTTTGTGCAACTCGATAATTAGGATTGATGAATCCCTATAGGTCAGATATCACTTCAGTGTCATTGAAAAAGAGCAAAAAATCTCTTACTTTTTAAAACACTTTTCTTTCTCCGTTACGAAGAGATCGTTGCCGACCTTGGGATGTTTATAGAAACATATCGGTGTTCGCACCTCACTGAGCACCTAGCACAGGTGGATTTTCTTCCGAAAAGATCAAAGCAAAAATGTTCGTGTCGAAAACATCCAAATTCGGAATCTTTTTATCTGAGCGGGTGGTTTTGAGGATAATTTGATTTTGCCTATAAAGGCGAGCAAGAAGGATCAATATTCCTCCTAAAAAGGATCTCTACATCTTCCTACCCTTGAGGTACAACCCCTTGAAAGCATTTACGCTCTCTCTTTTCGACTGTCCTTATTTTTATGGCGGGTTTCCTTGGTTCCAATCAACACAAAACCGTACTTATGCCTCTCTACTCGTTTTTACACGCACGTTTTCGATCGATGAACGACCTGGCCCTCAGGTTCACTGCCGGTATATCCGAGCCTGTTTATACTATGGCCCTTATAGGGTTGTTGAAGTAATGCGGGACCTCATACAGACGGAGGGTTCATAAGGTGTGCTCACTTAAAACAAGCGCGGATCGCGGTATGTGGCACTTATCTTAACTTCAATCGAACCTACAAACTCCAGAACATCCTCCTCATCCAGGATATCCTCAACCAAGATAACCGCATTCAGGACGTCCCTATCAAGGACATTTCTTTTGAGGACATCATCAAGAACATTTCCATTGGGATCGTACATATTTACATCTGGATCTTGGACATGTTGACTTACATTAGTTTAAATTGAATGCTTATTGATGTGAATATCAGTGGGAAAGCCTCTCAAGGAGCCTTCTATTTACACGGGTAATAATTTGTTTCTTTGAAATGCTTTTCTTTTCTTTTGTTATTCCTGAATTCCTAAAGAATTTCAAACAGGGGCTTAATGTAACCGCTTAGCCTTTCAAGTTAAGCTACGTAAGTTTGGTAAAGCAAGTAAAGATTGGACATTAGTTTTATTTTTGTGGAAAAGTCTCTTATTGGCGTTCATATTGTATCTCAAACGTGTTTTCTAAACAGAAGCTTTTTTTTGACTTCTTGTAGATGCTTCTTTTTTTACTGGAGGGCCAAGTTTTTGTTTTTGTTTCAAGCGTATTCATGGCGAGAAATAGGTCGAAGTTCAGCGTAATCGGTGTAGATGATGAAGCAGTGTTTCATCTACGGGGAGCACTCAATCATAAATGAGAGTGCTCGCATGGGTTTTAAGCCGAACTGTAAATTTGAAGGGTGGAATGATCCACTTTTCTCGAGAAGCTGGGAGCAACGACCGAGAGAGACCGAATTTCAGGACGGTTAATTAGTATTCGGCCTAATAGTGAGAAGCAAGGAGAGAATAGATGTCACTTCAGCGGAATATTTACATCAACATCCCAACCACAGTATACGCACTGAGATTTTCCACTTGATGAGACTGGGGTAGTCTTCTTGAAGGGGAGGATGAGGGGCACATTCCCTCTGGATCCATTCCTGATAACGCATGTCCCACTCGTTTAACAGGGTGGGCAACACACCTTATCCCCAAGTCGAAGGGGCAAAGGGTGGGGATTGTCCCAT
>Ga0058701_10004515_pt1 | contig 11318 bp, 5 predicted proteins | sample AgamicOrMae_FD_97039 | JGI IMG/M metagenome (GOLD analysis project Ga0058701, IMG submission 97039) | Agave microbial communities from Guanajuato, Mexico - Or.Ma.e | ecosystem: Host-associated > Plants > Phyllosphere > Phylloplane/Leaf | place: Guanajuato, Mexico | collected 2012-06-04 | reverse complement strand
TGAGGATACATATTAAAGCAAATTTCAGACAATCAAACGGCTTATTTTCTCCAGGTTTCTTCACTAATTTGAAATTACATTACATAATTCTAGAATTTTGGAAGAATCAAATTCCTTGATAGAACAAACAAACAGTAAGGTCTACTTTACAACACTTGAACCCTTCTTTTCGTTTCATTTCAAACATCACTTTAGAGACCCTGTTTTTAACGTAAACAAATACGTATTTTAAAAAATTAAAAAAGTCATTTGAAAAGAGCATTTTTTAAAGTTTTGAATGAAACGAACGGCAAACTGACTTAAGCGCAATTTCAACCCCATTTTAAGAGATTCATTAAAAAAAAATCATCATTTATGGGATGGCAACATACCTCCACTTAAAAAAGTAACACGTTTCCGAAATTTTAAGAAAACGGCGATCGCCCTTGAACGTGACTAAAATTTCGTAGCCATTAAAAAAAAATTAAAAACTTTTAGAGATTTTTCAGGGGGGGGGAATAGATTACATCGGCGGATTAATCGCGTTTCTTTTATTATTCTTCCTAATTACGACAAGGTAAGACTACTGTAAGGTAACCGCGGCAAAAGGTGGTGGTGAACATCGGTATGGACCGGCGCGATACCGGCGGCGCGGTAGCCTACCGGCGGCGTAGGCACAGCAGTGCATCCACGTGCAGGCTGAGTGGAGCCGACTCGCTTCGAGCGGAGGGACTCCTCGACTCGCAGACGCCAAAATGAAAATTTTGCGGTTGTGGCGTGCAATTACCGCGTTCGGCGCAGCATTCCTGGTTGGGCTGCGCTTAGTCTAACAAGTACACGATAATCAGCGTTGGAGAAACACACGCGGGGAATATCATCCTTTCGTAATTAGAAATAATTTGTCGATGAATCCTTTCCCCGACGCGCAAGTCACAGATGACAACCTCTCCAGATGTTTATCTTTCAAATACGTGACGAGGACAAAAACGGCGGGGCCTGATTAAGCCGACGCGGGGACCGGCGGGGACCGACGGGCAGACACGGGCAGCGACGCGGGCAACGGCGGGGACGTGGTCAAGCACGTTTGCATTATTTCACTGACAGGAGGGACTCTAAACAAAACCCCTCTTCACTTGAAACACTAAACAAGCTTCACTGACCGAGGATACCGCTAAACATGGGTTACTGATCGGGCTCAGTAAAAAAATCCCTACATGCCTGGAGAAATTCGTCAAAAATTAAGTTTTTTAAACTGATCCGTGAGCGTGAGGAACCGATTGAAAATAGGATTTAATACGACTTTCTTAAGACTCGAAAAAATTGCAGAATGCTTAATTGACTGGGTGCATGGAAACCGAATGTTTCTTTACGATGAGAGAGGGATGTCACTAAAAACGGATTCAATCAAATCGTTCCTTACACCATCGGGAAATGGGTTGAAAATCACTATTGGTGCTTCACTGATCCGGTTTCAGGAAAATGCTAATAACGGTTTACTGGTTGGATTGGATGAAAAGATGTTTAAAACCTGGAGAAATTCATAAAAATTGTAAACTTCCCCGATTGATGGGGTTTACACAGAAATCACTCAAAAATTGACTGACCGCGGATACAATGAAATAGTTTCCTTAAACCCAGGTAATAGATGACACTTGCAGATATTAAGTTGCGTATGAAACTTTGAAAAATAGTTCACTGATCAAGTAGTAAAGACGTTAAAAAAACTGGTCGAACCACTAAAATTGGCCATCAATCACTAAAAAGTGTAGGCTCCAAAGTTACGTAGTCACCAAAATGAAACACAGAAATGAAACAACGATCAGTCCACAGCCAATAGAAAATCTTCCACCATTTAAGCTGATACAAATCATTCAAAATAAAGGTATTTTGGCTATTTTTCAACGAACTTCCACCGATTTTGATTGTATCGCCGGTTTTGCGGAAAAATTTCGCCTATTTGCCATTACACACACTTGAGCTAGCACAACAAACGTGATTACCTCCTCTTGCAGACGGTTCAAACATCCTTACAAAAAGTTTTAGAAGCTCAAAATTCCGCAACGAAAACTTTTCACAAAGAGTAATATTAAGTTATGTTTTAGGTTAGACAGTGTTGTTGATTTTTCACAATAATGAAACAGCACTATTATTAAGGGTCTAAGAACCTCTACACAGGACAATGGTCGTATTTTAACACGTTGTTAGGTTATCTCACACGAGCACGATGTATCTACGTTAAATTGTTTTCAAACGTAATACGAATTAAGGTTGTTAGCCAGTAGATCACATTTTTCGATATTAATACGTGGCTTATATGCGTTATAAGATTGTTACTGAATTCTTTAAGAGTATATTTACTTGCGTTACGAACTACACAGCATTACATGGAGGTATTAATATAGATACAATGCTGTCGCAGCCTCGATTTTTCTGCATTGCGGACTTGTGGACACGTGCGAGCATAGGTAAACATCGCTACAAAGATCTATATACGTTCTTCGTTGGACGTCAACGCTGTTTTGATCATTGTCAGGTTTGACGCAGTAAGTCCTCGGAAGATTTTCGCGGTTTGCGGGAAGGGCAAGCGCCTGACAATTCGCGATTGTTGTCGAAACAAGAATAATTAACGACGATTTATCGTAGCTAATTTGTCAAGGCAGAGTCGCGATTCGTCGCAAGCTTGTTCTAATTTCTGGTTTCTTTTTCTGCCGCCCTTTGTTTTCTCCGAGTGGGTTATCACAAAGAAGCGACAATGGTGGGCACACAATCGGCTCCCAAGCTAGTTCAACTGTGAATAAATTGTTTCCAATTCTTTTCTTTAAAATACAGCCGGCGAGATCTTTTCAGAAACCACCTCTTCCATCTTCTGTAAACTTTGAACTGAAAACAAAAGGAGACACCGTCTCTAAAGGCGGAACTGCTACAAATGTTTCGAAAATATCCACTTTTTGGAACATAACTAATCAGATTAATCCTCAACAGCCCAAGGTACAGTATTTGGAGTGAAATTTAGCTTAAGAGAAATTGGAACGATTTTTTTCACTAAAATACGCAATTTTAAGCTTTGGAAAATGCCTAAATTATAAAATTTAAGGTTTCCAAAGGGGTGATATTTTTTAAACGGAAACAATACTGAACTGAAAAGATCCTCAAAAATAGTTTTTCTATTGCCTAACGGCATCGCTGGGCGGTAAGGGGTTAAGACATTGCCGGCATTTTGAATTGACACACGAAAACTTCAATCACTAGAAACTGTAAGAACTTCGCTTCGATAAAAATGACGCGGTGGAAATACGTCATGAAGGCTTAAAAATATGCGATAATATTTTAATGGAGTTGTATACAGAAAAAAGTGAACTTATGTGAATTCGGTTGTTTCCGTTTATGTAAACGAAACATTATAATTTATCCGAAGTGTTAGCAAGAGTGATTCTGGTCGTTAACACGGTAACATAGAGCAAGGAACAAGCAACGAATTCAACGAGCCGTGTTTTAATGTAATTATTTAGCGAGCAAGAGGCAATAAAAAGAACGCGAGACGAACGTTTTCAAACAAGTCCCCGAATTACGGCGTTAGCTGTTGTTACTATTTCTGTATGTTTGATTCGCGTAGGGGTTTAATAGGAGGGTCGCGGCGGTAAATTCTGTGGATCGCACCGTTCATCTGTCAGCGCGCTTAAGTCCTCTCTAGCTATAAAATCAACGTCCGGAATAACAGATCTCGGCGATGACAACCCCGAAAAATGAACCGAAATAGACAGCCTTGTTACGTGGTACGGATTGTTTAGGAGTGGAAATCGAAGGCGCGGGAGCACTAATAAAGTTGTCGCAGGTTGACAAAGAGCGCGTGAAAGCAAGGGTACTCGCGGGCAGCGTTTTAAGTGGGCCTGAAAGACAGTACCGACTTTTCATACACAAATGAGGCGGGCGACGGAAAGGTAGGGTGTGCTGAGTACGTGGCAGGCACGATGCTAAACGCACGACACGTGTCATGCTGCAGCAACGCACCGCACCGCGGGGACGGTATGCAAATGTCGGGGCCGTCGCGGCCCCCGGCCCCGGATCATCCGCGAGGGTGCACGCTGGAGGGATGGGAGGACGGCAGCAGGCACTGGGAGGCACGCGGATGGGCACGGCCGGGCACCTGTTAGTGGCCCCATCTGGGCGGGCCGATGGCCGCGGCCCGCGGCCGGCACGGCGCCCGGCGCGGCGCGCCGGCCTCGGAGAACAAACCTGGTGTCTCATGACTCATTTGTTGTGTTGATGCAGAGTACGAACGTAACGTATCCTTGTAACGCGGGTGGGTGACACTCATCACTCGGACCGACTTGATTTGACTAAGCGGTCCCTCGGGCACTAACTTTACCACTTGGGGCCGGGCCGGGCCGCTCACGCTCGAGGGGCCGGCCGGCCGCGGAATACGGAAGATCACTGGAGGCACTTGAGCGATACTAGAGACTGACAGGCACTGACAAACACTGTGGGCGACAGACACATGGACTCCAAAGACTGGACTGACGTGATGTAATCCTGATACACACCTCGTGATTGTTTGCAATCACTTTGCACTTTCACAAACACGCACGCGAGGGCTGTTCGTGGAACACGGCGTCACACAATCCCCCCTTGACCCCGCAACAGAAAGCACAGAACTCGTCGTTGTCACAACGCACAAAACACAAATAAAATCCAGTCCTTGCAGTGAGGGGCACTTTTCTTTTTAGGCATTCTTGTCCAGGATGCAGGCGAGCTTCGAGTGATGCAGCGCGGAGAGCTGAGCCGACGGTCCTTGCTTCATCGCTCGAATCGGTTCCACAGCACTTCGTTCGTAGGGGAAAAAGGAAGAAAAGAAGAAAAAGTGGCGTACACTTGTATTGGGGAACCACGCCAGCAACGATGTTTGCCGAGCGGCATTCAGCCGCATACTAGCAGCGCCCGGTCTGCATACACTTTACAATCAATCGAGAGACCGTGGTGGGGGTCAGGCGACTCGACTCGACTCCGTCTCGCTCCGACGAGACCCAACTCGCGAGCGCTCCTCGCCGCGTGGTGGGGGACCGTGCCGTGCGGCACTACTGCAACCGCCGCCGCTGCCGCCACCGAGCCGAGCCGAGCAAGGGAGGAGGGGAAATTATTAGCAGCCGAGCCGAGAGGAGGAGAGTCCCGTCGGGAGGAAAGCAGGGACGGGGTGACCGCACTGGACCGGACCGAGCAGTGTCGCGCCGCGCACCAGGTCCTCCAGCGACCGGCCCGCGGTCGCCCAGAAGGAGACAGAGCGCGCGGGCGACGGGCGAGCTGGAGAGAGAGGAGAAGAAACCCGAGATGGTTTGTTATGCGACGAGACGGTACAGCGACACGATCGGCCCGAGGTGTCGCGTCGTACGAGACCGGCCCGCACCGGCCCGTCGCTAGTGGGAGGCAGCCATCAGGAAAGTGTCCCCACATTTATTCTTTGTGCATACGGCTCGCTCAGCCCGGTCCGGTCCACGGAGTTGCGATGAGACCGGCTGGACGCTCGCTTGTAGATTTAAGTCCCTCCTTCATCTAGGTGACCGGCACGGCGCGACGGGCTTGGCGTGGAGAGCGAGCGCTTAGCGCGGCACTCGCGGCGAGGGCGAGCCGAGCGCAGCCGAGACGGCGATACGGCCGCGCGCCGGACGGTGCTGCTGACTAGCGGCGCTCGCTTTAACTACAGTCCGCCAGTAGCGTGCTTACGCGGGGCAGGACTCCAGGACAAGACATTCGGACGGAGTCCCCGCACTTCGAGGGGCAGCAGCCTTCGCGTCGCGGAGTGCCTCCACATCGTCCCCCGGCGCAGGCGAACCCGCTCAGATCCCGTTCAAAGATAAAGAGATGGCCAATCAACGGAGTCTCATAACATCGCTGCGCACCAAAAACAACCTGTCAGTAACCTAATGACGAGGCGGATTCCACCCGCACTCAGTTATTTTACAAAAGTACGAAGAATACGGCCCTGGAGTAGAATTCCTACCTGAAACTGTACGCCCCCCCCACCCGGCTCGCATTCGGGTTCGCGACCCAAACCTACCCCAACCTTGACCGCATGAGGCTGTCACTGACGCGTACATCCGGGTTTTATTGTATCGCCAACAAATACGACCCAACCAAACCACCAAAAGAGGATCCGAATGAAAACGGATTTTCCGTCAAGAATAGACATGTATTCGTCGGTCGATCAAGTCACATACCCATACAGGCAAACAAGTGTCTTCCTAAACCACCTCTCGTCAGTAAAAGAGAAAAACCTTTTAACACCGGAGGAGCTAGCGGTAAGGCTAACAGCAAGGTGTAAGTTTTCGTCAGGTACGTTAAGCCAAGGAAGCCTGAGTAGAGTTAGCTATCATTTAGCTTCAGACTAGGTTATATTTCATCGAGGGTTCAGTTGAGTTCGGCTACGTTAGCCTAGAATACGGTAAGTTTTGGTTGAATCAGCCTGAATTGAGTTAGTTTGCATTTAGGCGGCGAATTAGCTAAATCGGAAAAGCGATTCTGGCTTACAGACGATAGTCATTTTTTTAGCGATACAAAAGAACACGCTAACATTTTGTAGTTTATAATGGCGTTGGGATTTCTGCTCTTAATTTCCACTTTGTTAAGACCAATTTTTGGCGGAATGCCTAAAAGTCGAATACAAATGCCGTCTTCCTACTGCCAACATTTCCGTCTCAACATTACTCAGGAAGCCTGCTTTGCTTGTTGCCATTAGTCTGAAAGGGCTGCCTTTCTAGTAAACAAAGAGCCTTGATTAAGCCATGCACCCAAAGGCTTTATAAATAAGTAACTTCAAAGTAGTCCATGATACGACTAACCACATAATCACAGTGTGTAAATTAAGCTGAAGGGAATTGATTTGTTTGACAAAATTTTCATTCTAAGAAATATTTTAAACGTTAAAACTTTTTAACGGTTTAAAAAATCAATCTTGGTGATTGGTAATAAATCAAACATTTAATTAAAATACAATTACGAAAAGTTTGCAGTAAAGTTAACTTAGCCTGTATGGAAGATTTTTGAAGCAAGAGCAGCAGAATTCAAATATATTAAGGCGTACATTCATAAGAGCAATAATATGTTGAAAATAGACATCGTACGATATATATGTATAACGAAATATATCTATTTTCATACCAAAGGTAAGTCAATTTTTGGCTAAATAAATACTTATTTCTCGGGATGATACAACTAGAGACCCCACAGCGGTGGCGCTCGGGGGGGGGGGGAACATACCACGGGATTTCGTTTTGCTGATCGTTAACTCGAGTTTAACCCGATGAAATGAGAAAATACGTTCGCTGTACGGTACTGTACCTTAGATTCCATTCAAGGATTCTCGCCTCGAAAATTTTACCTCAACAATAACGTTATCCGGCTAGGTTGTATTACACTGCAATTTCGAACTTTGAGAATCCAGGAATAAGTTAGGGAGGACTAAGTTATCCTGAGGTTTACGCTCAAACGTTGTCACAAAAAATTACGTTCACTGGAATAACTGTATTTAGTTTCATAATGAGGAAAGAAGTTAACCGCTCAAGGAAATCCTTAATGAGATTAATTAAAACTACTCACAGACGATCGCTGTATCAATGCCACTTGACGAAAACGATGATAATCACAAACGAAAAATACTCTGAGCGGCGTTTTCCGAGAAAGACGCATTCGTCTGTTGGAAACTAGATAACGAACAAATATTTGAATCAGCTCCAAAAGCAGACTGATTACAAAAGAACCGATACAGGCTAAAACACGGTCTCAGGCTAAATAAAACGTAAGATACAACAAATAAGAATAATAAGTCCGCGTTGTTTTACTTTTTCATGCCAAAAGTCGCATAATTTCGATAAAAGCAAGGTTGCTCTGATGAATAATTAGGGTGCCGTCCTCTTTAGATCCAAATCGTATTTCATGATTAATGGGAAAGAGCGCAAAGATGTGAAGGCCGAAAGGACGGCGGGGGAGGGAGAGAGAGCGAGCGTTTTTTACGCGTTTCCCTCCGAAATGTGTCTTATTCGAAGGCGGTGCCAAAATTGATATTCAATCCACGTCTGCCATAGCTGTAGCCTTTGTTGCCTATTTATTCTTTCTTCGCAATCATCCTCGTGTCCTCTCCTCCCTCCTTGCCTTCTGCCTCGCTGAACGCAGACATCACTCTTTACAGGTATTCTGCGCTGCTCGCTGATTTACGAATTCAACCGCACGGAGCTAGGAAAAGCATTCACTTTATGCCTCACAACCCATTCTCCCAAAGAGAAGGCCTTTAAATATTAAACAGAAACATTCACGCGCTACGAACTCTTAAGTAATATTTCAAATTAATTGTGTTACCCCGTCATAAGATTGGGAAAATTCAACCCGTGCGAAAAGGCCTGATCGGCCTGATCAGAGTCTCATCAGATTTTGATTTCAGACACTGATCAGACACCGATCAAATTTCAAAAAACTGATTATGGACTGATCAGTTTATCGAACATCTGATCAGCGTCTGATAAAACATTTTCGCACGGGGGAAAAATCAGGGAAAACGATTCTGTAAATTTCAGAGGCTGGACATTGCAATCGACTTACATGTCTGATAGATTTTAAAAAATAGTGAGTTAAAAATCAGGAACCTTACTCTGTTAAAAGAGAACCTCGATCTCAGATGCAACAAAAGTCAAATTACTGGCCTGAAAAAATTCCAGTACAAATATCCACTGAATTCCAGCTATATCGTTCTTGAAATAAGAAGTTTATAGAAATAAAAAACGATGTTTTAAGTTCAGTGTCTGATTTTTTTTCAGACGGGTGACTTGATTTTCGTTGCATCTGAGTTTAAGATTCTCTTTTTACAGTGTACGGTTTATCGAATCCTATTCTTTCTCTAGAAAAGAGAGCTAATTAAAAATTGGGTTCGAAATACCGCCTCGCGACTGGAGACGCCGATGACTGAAATCGGCCCATCAGACTGACGCTGGTAACTTGCAAATACGACAGTGCGACGGCCCTATGTTGAACTGTACTCAGCTTTCCCGTACGCCATATTAGGCTACATCAGTACGTATGTAGATTGGGCCACGCATGAGCAGTCCCCCCCGCCCCTCCCCCTGCGGCTACCCCTCTTTTTCCAATATCCTCCCCCCCCCTCGTTTACATCTCTCGCGGAGCGTCTTTACATCGTCCCTTGCGCGCGCCAATGCCCGCGTCCCCTTCTTTTTACGACCCTCTCGTTAAAAACGCCTACAACTTTATCAAACAGCTGAGATTCACCGAAAATGAGCTTGAAAATCATCAAAGGACCCGGTCGGCTTTTCCTCCGTCGGAAAACGAGTGAAAAACGCTATCATTCCGGGAAAGCGGAGCGCTGGCGCCTGCCTGTAAGTCTATGAAAAAACCGCGAGTCGAAAAAATTTGCCGGAAGGAATAAGAAAGGTTTTAGTAGAGGATAAATATTCAGAGTGACGAAAACTCTTCGAATCAGTGACAGCCTCTGAGATTCTGTGAAAATTCACTGAATTTCAGTCAATTTGGCACTATTGATTTTTTTCAGTGGTGCTGTATAGACTGAAATTCAGTGAATTTTAACAGAATCTCAGAGTCTCACAGATTTAAATTTTAAGTGAATTTACTCTTTCACGCCGAATTTTCGGACGCAAGGAGTATTTCGGGAGAGTGTCTTCAGAGTACTGCAAGGAGAGGATATCTCTAAGTTTAAATAATACAACCCTCCCCCCGGTCTAAAAAAAATGCTTGTTTCTTTTATCGTAAAAACACTCATACACTCGTGTTTGCGTTATTCACTTCGTCGTTGGTTGTCATATTAGATCAAACGTGCACAGAAACAAAGTTATCATTCCGCGAATAGAGAAAGGGGTAAGTTTTACAACCCTTAAGGCTGGAGAGAGTCGAACCGGGGGCGCAAAGGGACAGCCGCCAATGGCATGCAGCAGCCTTGACGAAAACAACTGGACCGCGTGAGGGGGGGGGGCGGCCATATGCTTCTTCGTTAATATTTCAGTCAATGTTGAAGAAAGATATTGGCAGGTCTCCAGAATTGGAAACAGCCAATGCATAAAGGGGCCAAGACTTTATTTCTTCGGACCTTGAATAATACACGCACTAACTTAATTTGGCCAAAACAATTTTGTGCCAAAAACAATTTCGGCTCGCCCGTCCATCCGCCAAGAAAACACTTTATCTTGTCCGCCTCAGTTATCCCATATCCACAGCCGAAGCATTTAAGTCCAATAATAGGTATCTGGACAAAGTAAGAATATCAGGGAGGTATGTCGGCAAAGCGGGTAGGCAAAATCCTCCATCAAGTTGGGTAAATACCCTCTTCAAAAGTGAGGAAGAAAGTTTTGGGGTATGGCTCCTAACCATACCGCTAAGAAGTAAGCGGCACCAGGCTTGGCGATAACCGAGCGAAGCGAGGCACCTGTAACCAGAGTTGATTTTGTTTAAACAATTGATCTGTAATCCTAATAGTAACGATTTTCATTTTAGTTAGGATCACAGAGATATTAACCGGATCAGGCTAGAATAAAGTCAACCTTTTAAACTGACAGTGCATCAGCGAAAATTTTAACGTGTCTTAACCGCACACCTCTGTCTAAAGAAAGTGGAAAGGTACCCAAACAAAAGCTGTTCCGAAGTGTGATCCGATGATTTGTGGTCGATTGGAATATTCTTATAAAATAGATCGAGTGGATGGCTGATCGAAGGTTGCGAGGTTATCGACCTCATCGACGGGGACTTGTTCAGGACAGCGTAGAGAAACCGGCTGATCCTAACGTTACCGCCTTGTCGCATCCCGCGCGTCCTCTTTATGAATGGTCGGGTTGTAAACTCGTGGCTCCATTCATAAAACCGCTCTGACCTCCACCTATCTCAACGTAGTACAATGTCGACGGGCTCTTCGACATGTACTGACTGCCTCTCAATGACTGGCCGAATAGCCCCGAAATACGCGAGCAAATTTCACGAAATCCCGATCCGTTCCTAGAGAATTGCTCTTAAATGCGACATCAATTAAGTCTAAAACAGGTCATTTTGCTAGTACCATTACACTCCAATTTGATCAGTAAGAGTCTCCGAGATTCAATGATTTTTCACTGAATCTCAAGGACTTTCACTGATTCAAATTTAGTCATTATTTTCACTGAATTTTTTCAATGGTGCTATATTGACTGAAATTCAGTGAATTTTCACTGAATATCAGAGATTGTCACTGATTCAAATTCAGTCATTATTTTCACTGAATTTTTTCAATGGTGCTATATTGACTGAAATTCAGTGAATTTTCACTGAATATCAGAGATTGTCACTGATTCAAATTCAGTCAT
>Ga0058701_10004514_pt1 | contig 11320 bp, 12 predicted proteins | sample AgamicOrMae_FD_97039 | JGI IMG/M metagenome (GOLD analysis project Ga0058701, IMG submission 97039) | Agave microbial communities from Guanajuato, Mexico - Or.Ma.e | ecosystem: Host-associated > Plants > Phyllosphere > Phylloplane/Leaf | place: Guanajuato, Mexico | collected 2012-06-04 | reverse complement strand
CGTTAAGTTAGGTTAAGTTAGGTTGAGTTAGGTTAGGTAGGGTTAGTATTGCGGTTAAGAACTTTGGCGTTTGCGACTTTTCTCGTTTGGCGGTTACGGATTGGCGCTCGCGGCGTTGGCGCTTGTGCTTTTTGGCGCTTATGACAGCTACCCGCTTGAAACGTTAGATGGGGCGGGGCGGGACTCGCATCTCAACTCACCCAGTCGCTGTCGAGGATAATGACTGTGTCCGCTCCAGTGAGATTTATTCCCAGCCCGCCGGCTCTCGTGGACACGAGGAAGAGAAAGATGTCCGGGTCCGAGTTGAACCGCTGGATGGAATCTTTCCTGTCCTCTAGCTTCACGCTCCCATCTAGCCTCTCATAACGATACGGTCTCAGAGAGAGGTAGTCTTCCACAATGGTCAACAGCATGGTGAGCGTAGAGAACAGTAACACCTGTAAAAGAGAGCGCACTATACGTAAACGAACAATCATATCAGGTCGCTATTTTCCGCTGCTTTAAAGAGGTCAAAATTAACGATTTTCACGTTGTATCGCCTCGGAATTTCAGGTTCAAATTTACTTTCATAGGAGGATTCAGTGCTTGAATTAAAGCAGGTGGTTTGACGAGTAAATCTGAGCGAGCGAAGTGATTCAACGAAACTATGAGACAGGAGTCTGCTCTCTAACAGGGAACATGTCGGACCAACGAATTTCAGACCTCGTTGAAAATTTGCAGATGCATTCTAGAGGTTTAGAAATATGCTAGAACTTAAAATCAGGTGCGGATATTCCCAAGCGCCTGTTTAATAGAGCGTTAAAATTGACCCTTCCCCTTCGTCTGTAAAGATGCCATCATGTGGTGAGATCTCTGTTATACTCACATGAGCGAAACTGCGAGCTGAAATCGGCGAAAAAAGATGCATCACTCCAGCGTTGATTCTACTCACCCTGTGTCCTCTGGCGTGCAGTTTCTCCAGCATGGCATCAAGCACTCGGAACTTGCCCGACGCCATGACCAGGTCTTCGTCGATCTTGAAGTACTGCTTATTGTCCTCCAGCGGGTAGTGGACCAGGTAAGGGTGACTGGCGATTTGCTTCAACGGTGAATTGTAAGGCTGCTGCATTTTCACCCGGATCGCATGGCTCACAACGGCCTCCACGTCAACTTGTCTGCAAAAATAATTCGCAAATAGGACATCGTTGGTAAAGCCTAATTCAACTGTTTCGATAGCATCGTAACCCACAAAAAGACGTCTGCGGACGTTTTGAAGAATCGGTCCACATGCAAGTGAAATTACCTGAAAATATTGCCACTTGTTTTTGCATGCTTTTCATTTAAACGAAATGAAGTTGAAACTTCGATTAAAACGCCCGACTCAGTAACCCACGATAGTATTTCCATAAACCAAGCTGTGCAAAACTATAATAATAAACTATAAAAATAATTAACTACAATAATAAAACTATAAAAATAACTCAAAATGACGACGACTTGCGAGATTTGCTGCCACCTAATCATCGTCAGGGGACGATTTCACATCCGTTTCATTTATCAAACGTTACTTTTCGACCAGTATCTTCGGAGTGACGACAGGATACATACATACAGACATACATACATTCAAAGGACTCGCGCGAAACGATAAAGCCCTTCTCCGACAGGAAGCGGGTTTAAAAAAACGTTGAAACGAGCAGAGAAAGAAGGGAAGAGAAAAAAATGAAGCAAGAACAGGAGAATGACCTTATGGAACACCCAATCAAAGGTAACCGAGGTTAACAATATAACAACCTTAAGTTAACCTTGGTTAGCAAAATGTTTGAAGAGGACACGTTAGTCGTGACGTTCATATGAAAATGTATATTTATGTAAGCTTACGAGCCCCTTTCGAAATTTGACAACTTAATGCCCTCCACTGAGAGTGTAAACCCGCTACAGAAACCGAAACGGATTACTCACTTCAAATAGCCGCTGAAAGCGAAGTCGTCTGGTGTCAAGTCAGCCTCAGTTTTCTCCACGTAACTCTGTGTGTAGTAACACGAGCGCTTAGGGCGTTTACCGTCGACATCTGGGATGATAAGATTCTCTCCTGGCTGGAAATAAAAATATGAGGTCAGTATTGCGAGACCTTCAAATTTAGACACGCCGCTCTAAAACTGTAAAAGCGAAAAGAGAAATTTTCCACCTCTTGTGTTCGTATTTCCGACGCGGACCGAAGCGAGGCATGAGACACGCAACCTAGGTTGATTAAACGGTCGGAAAGTCTGATGCCGCTTACTGGAAGGCGGCAGTAATTGCTTTCAAACTGTAAGCGGCATTAGGCTTGGTGATAGCCGAGAGGAGCTGAATCGAAGGGAGGCACAAGGAAAGTGAAATAACCTTGGTTCAACTAACCTAACCTTGGTAAGCCTAAATTAACCATCGTTTACCTTAAACATCGCGGTCGCATATCGTTAATCCTCATGAATGAAGACTGAACTAAGGTGGAACACAAGAGGTGGAAAAAGTCACCTTTCACACAGAGTTGCATGCACAACATCAATCTCGAGATAAGCTACCCAATGATGAGAACTTCCCAAGGTTATTTCAAATGGTCGAAGGATAGGTATCGTTCTTAGAAGCCCACTTTTTGACTCGAAGCTCCTGCAAAAAAGAATGTAGGCAACCAGCGTACACGGATGCAATGCGTGTTGCCTACGCCGGACTGGTCAGGAGTTCCGTTGGTGCTAGTTAGTACTTCGGCCCCGAATAAGAAAAAGGCTCTGTGAAGATTTGCGCCCCTCGTTGAAATCTCCATTTGCGTCGTAGACGTAACTTACCAACTTTCGCAATATCTCGAAGTTCTTGTCGAGGACAGCTTGGTACAACCGGAGCTGGATATCCGTCATGGGAACTTGCACGACTACTTCCTTCTTCGGGGGAATACACAATTCAACCTGAGACTTTATACGGCGCAACATAAACGGAGCCAAAATCTACGAAAAAACGAAAACTTCTCAATTTGGAGACTACTACGAGAACTCAGTTCGATTGAAATCTACCTTGCCAATAAGTCAACATCAGCAGTGCGAGTATATTCAAGGCTTTCCACCTGAGTTCTACCTTTCATCGCCAAGACGAGCGAGGCATCGGGTCCCCAATCTATCTTAACTTAACCTTGTTTAAGCTAACCTAAAGGTCTTCAAGCGGAGCGGAAGCTGAGCACAAGACACGTGACATAACCTAACTTAGACCAACCAACCCTACGGAAATGTTATGAGAAATTTTACAAGGGTGGAATACATGAGGTAGAGAAGTCCATCTTTAGTGTTTCTGCTTCTCACAAGGACTTGAAAGTAAAAACTTTTAATGTGGACTTTCAACTGAAAAAAAAAAAATCAAATGTTGACAGTCCTAGTACCGGGTTAATTTTCTTCACTCAAGGGCAGTGGGGAGCATTTTGGCCGGGGACTTTCAGACCATGAAGTATGTTCTCCCGGCTACCCTCCCAGTAGTTTTTCGGAAATTGAACTTAAATTGAAGGTACGACGTCGAAAATAAGTATCAATTATACACTATCCTCATGGCGAGGAAAATTTCAAAATTATGCGGAGAAATTTCTCCAGTTTCCGGGCACGACGAACTGTTTACGAAACCAGTGCGTTTCTTATCCCATTTAGGTCTCACCTGGTGCAAAGTGCTGAGAACGTTCTTCTCGCGTTCTTCTTCGATGATTTTCTTCCGTCCAGCTTGGTCCTTAATCTCTTCGATCCTGAACCAAGATTCGAATACTTCGAGATTATCGAAGATTTCCGGCACCAAGAAGTTAAGCAGAGACCACAGCTCACTGAGGGAGTTCTGGAGCGGCGTGCCTGTCAGCAACAAGCGGTGAGCAGAGTGGAACGAGCGAAGAGTTCTGGGAGAAAACAAAACAAAGCGACCCTTAATCAGGATACTAAAATACAATGTATTTGGAAGGTTGGTATCTCACATGTATTCCATCGAGGGGCCAATCACTCTTTTGGGGCTTGTACACCGGATTTCAGGGATTTTATGTCGGATTTAAGGACGGTCTTTAGGGATTCCAGGGATTTTAAGGATATAAAGTGTCCTAAGGGTTTTAGGCCGGATTTCAAGGCATTCAGGTCAGGTATGGATTTCGACGATTTTAAATCGGGATTCCTGGTTTTCAGGCCACATTTTATGGATTTCAGATCGGATTTCAAGGTTTTACCCAACTACCGCCAGCGATGCTGTTCGGAAAAAGAAAAAAAAATATTTTAGAGGATACTTTCAGTTCAGTATTCGTCACATTTTAAAAAAACATCGCTCCTCTGGAAACCTTAAATTTAATAATTTAAGCATTTTCCAAAACTTAAAATTGCGTATTTTAATGGGGAAAAAACCTTTCAATTTTTTAAAAGCTGAATTTCACTCCAAATACCTTCTTTGGGCCGTTACGGGTTAAGGCCGAATTCCCCAGGGTTTCACAAAGTTCAGGGATTTTACGCACGATTTAAGATATTTCAGATCGGATTTCAAGGCTTACAGGAATTTTAATGAGAATATGAATTTTAGGGAGTACAGGGATTCCAGCAGTACAATGATTTCAGAATTACTTTGCCTCTCGTATTCCACCATTCATCGCTAAGCCGAGCACGAAGCAGTTAACCTACTCAAAGATAGGCGAAATGTCACCAAGTTTAAGGGAGCTTATTTCTCGGCGATCGTTCGCTTAACTTAGGTTAGGTTAATTGCCTCGTTCCTATCGATCTGCTCGTCGACGAAAGGTCGAACACAAGTTGTGCAAAATTCAACCTCTCAAAATTATAGAGAAGTTAAGAGCATGTGACGCGTGCCTGTTTCATCCAAATCCAAGTGAGGATTACAAATTGGGGAGATGTCACGTGAACGGTTTTTCGAACGATTTCAGGTCGTGACGACGGTTCAACTTCTCACTAATCTTGGAAAGTTATCATCCCAAATGACGGTATATGTAAGGGACCGTCCACATACTACGACCCTATGGGGGGGAGGCGCAAGGTTAAGGCACGTTCTTAAGTTGTCCGGCGTTTTAGGGCACGTAGGGGGAAGGGAGGGTTAACAAGTGGCCTAAAATACGGTACAAATTGTAAGTAAAATGGACGGTCCCTAATAGATTCGGATCCACAGACCTTCCTGACGTTCATAAGTGAAGTACAGTTTACACTCACTTGGCAAGAACGGTGTTGTAATTTTTGATTTTATGACCCTCGTCAACAATGATGTATTTCCACTTAATTTTTTTCATCATTTTCATCTCGAAGATCGGAGTTTCGTAGGAGGTAACGACGATCGGAAAACAGGACACGCCGTTCACGTTCTTCTGCTTCTTTAAGTTTCCGTACATCTTCTGCCTTTCATATCTGCTCCCGTAGAAGAGAGTGACGTGTAACTGAAATAAATGCAAGTCCGTGTTACTGCCTGCAATCTAAAATTCAAAGGTTGCATTTTCAACCTCTGGTGTTTCATAGAGAGCCTTATAGGAAGAGAGGCGACAACTTTTTCCCGCGTTGTGGGCTGATTCGTAGAATGCGTGAAATCAGCAACGCTGATTGGTGGGATGCAAGGGTGATGTGGCAGTTGACGCCTCTCTCCCTGTGAGGGTCTCTAAAGTTCCACCTTCTGAGGCCTAAGGGAGCAGAGCGACGCACAGGGCACCTAACCTATCCCCGGCAAACTTGATGCCGCTCACTTCTCAGCAGCTTATCAGGGGCAAAATGCTGCCGGCATTTTTTAAGCGACAACAGGCTAAGCGAGAGCCGAGTGAACAAACCGCAAAGCGCTACGCACGGCATCTACGCTTTCCTTCTCCACGCGGTTCTACGTCGTTAAGATTCACAATGTAATTTAAAATTGAGCCACGATTGGACAAGTGTGGAGGAAAATGTAATCTTCGAAACTGAAATTAGGAACGTCTTTGAGAGAACCTTAAAATGATTTTCCAACGATGGCAAAACGTGAGTGAAGCCTTTGAGTTTTGGTTTCAGCCTTGCATAAGTATTAACGTCCCCAAGCGCTCTTGGCTTAATATTGTAGATGTAATACTATATTACATGTTTTTATGCACATTTAATTATCAAGTAATTAGGCGCGCCAGGCGTGAGTGTTAAGAATGAAATCTTCTTAGAAGAGATTTCAGGTTTCATGTAAAAAGACACTAGATTTCAGGTTTCCAAAGGACAGATGTCATACCGACAGGATAGCCATATTTAGTTTTCTATACTTTCTGTAAATAAAAAAGCGAATAGCCTGCATTTGGCACGAATCCTTAAGACTCTCGGAGACAAAATCATAACTCATTTCCAAAAAAGTCCCATTCCTTTCTTTCCCCATAAATTACACAATATTTCGGTGCGTACCGGTACCAAGTGGTCATTTACAATGAATATTCAAAGTGACAACAAAGCTTCAAAGTCTCACCTCCTGGAAAATTCCTTTCAATTGAGACTAATTTATCTTGTGATCTTTACGAAATCTGATACATGAAAATTTCAGACTTTTGGGGAGGGAAAGATTTAACATTAGAGTATGAACATACCTGAGGAGCAAAACGCTCAAACTCGATCATCCAATTTGGCAGAGTGGAAAGAGGCCCAACAATCAGAAAAGGTCCTTGGACTCTCCTCTCAATGAGATGACAAAGCAATGCAATGACTTGGATAGTCTTGCCAAGGCCCATTTCATCAGCCAGGATGCCATTAACACCATTGTCATACAGCGCCTGACCATACCAACAAATGAATTGAAGTGAAGGGCATGATGATGGGCTGCAGTTCCAAAGGTATTACTAAAAGTCTTACCTTTAACCACTGGTAGCCTTCCAACTGGTAATCCCTCAGCGTTCCACCTGACAAGAGTCTTGGTTGACGAATTTTCACTTTCTCTTCTTGCACAGAAACTCTTTGTAGTCTTACAGCAGGCACTAGCTTGCTTTCACCAGCATCACCTTCATTTTCCTGGGGACAACCACAGCATAGAAATCGGGGTTTGACAATGACTGATCATTTGATACAGAGGAGGACAGTCATTACTTACCTTCACATCTTTCATAACTTCTGAAGCTACTTGATACATAACCCTCTTGTTTTCCTTAATAATATCCTCCCTTTTGAGGTGCTTTGAGGGAGAAAGTACTTTCCCATCTTTGGCACTGTCACTTTGGTCAGCAGGAGGTTGTTTCCTTTTCCTGATAAAATGCACATTAGTTACTCTTTTATATCAATCACTAAACAAGTTGACCAATTCTGCTGTAAATGCTGAAAGCAACATACCGAGTATTTTGAACTTTGGTTGTAGCTTTGTTTACAGCTTCTAGTTTCTTGCGTAGTACATTGGTGTAAAATGTACTCTTGGACAGCAGATCCACTAACTTCTTGTACTGAGTGTCCCGCTCCTCATCAGTTTGCTCCTGGCAAACAAACAAATCACTACTGTAACACTGAGGCTCAACACTGACATACACCTGGATTATTGTTTCCTCAACTGAGGCCAAAATAAGAGAAAAGCAATTACCTGGAGCGCTGGCTTGGACAAAGCATCAGAGGGAAGATCCAATGAAGCAAGCCTATCAGCTTCAGCATTTAAGACAGGATCACTATAACCACTGTCGCCATTGGAGTCAAAATTAACACTCTCCTCGAGTTCTTCCTCTTGAAATACTTGTCTGCGGCGAGGACCAGCATCCTCTTCTTCAGGACAAGGCTCACTTTTAAAATCATTGTCTTGGCTCACTCCGTTATTAGTACTTGTCCCAGCAGCAGGCTCTGCTTCCTCCACATTCAGTGAGTCAAGCTCCTCGGTCTTAAGAACTACCTCCATTTTAACTTAACTACCAACAGCGGCTACGTGTATCAGTGGAAAAAGTTCTTCAGTCCTTCAAGCAGGAGGATAAACACGTGCAGGTCGTAACGCGTTCCACGAAACCAAGGTGTTTATAAACCTTGGAACTCGGCGCTTGGCGCCAAAGTGTCACGCCAAGCTTTCTTGCTGCCACCTTGCTGCCAACATGATAAAAAATTCTGTCGTATTTTGTAAGGACTTTATCTAAGAAGCAAAACACTAAAAAACGCGTAACTCAATATTATTTCACTTTTGTGATGTATCAAACCTCTAGTGCGGTGGAAACATTAGAAGGACTAGACTTTGTTTTACTTTTGCTTTTGGGGGTTGCATAACTATTGACAACATTCTCAACACAAAGAGCTCAAGAAACGGACTTCCAATTGAGCTTCTCGAAGGAATTTAAGTTGATATAAATACAGAATTGATTTCCCGCTTGTATTTACAAAATTAAAAAGCAATGCAATGATGATTTACCTCGGATTTCAAAATACAAGAGTTGGCTAGGTTGGTACCTCGACGGCGCTGATAATTTGAAAAGTGCGTTAGACGGCCAATGTAGGTGCTGGGTATAAGGGGCCATTCACAAAGGACGTCCGCAGTTTTTTCGAGATTTTTGACCCTCTCCTCCCCCATGTCCGTACATGTCCATCGGTTTGCACCCCCCCTCCTGTGGACGTCCGCATTAGGGATAAAGACCCCCCCCCCTTGCAATGCATTTTTTAAAAACTCATGTTGAAAGTAGACAAGTTAGTTAACTAATGATGAATAGTTTCAGGGAAATGGAATGATGGTTTTAAGAAGATGAAATGATTTTTTTAAGAAAATGATTTTAGGCTTGAAAGATGGTTTAAAATAGGACGTCCACAGCGGCAAAGACCCCCCCTCCTCCCCACGTCCACCAGCGTCCGCATAGGCCATACACCCCCCTCCCCCTCGAGTGCGGACGTCCTTTGTGAATGACCCCTAATACACCGAGAAGTTGATTTTCGTCACATTTTGAGGTTTTATCCTATTTTTTTCAGGTTTGAATGAAATATTTTTTTTTCAAATGTAGTTTGATCTTAAAGAAAAATGGCGCGATGGAGGAAAATATTTTTGCAGTATCGGTACAGTAAGCCACGCGGGTATTTAAGGCCGCTGCTGTCAAGCGAAAACGCACAAGTAGTGAGCTGGAGCAATAACGTGGTTGGGTTTCAACGAAGAGCGCTGTGCTGCGTGTAGCCTGCCTACAGGGGCTTCAAATCACACAGTTGCTTCTGGTGCCCGCGAACTTCCCTGTACTGACGCGGGCGCGCGAAGTCGAGACCCATAAAAGTCCTCGGGAGCCTATGTAGGTACCGTACCCTGGGTACAAGACATGTAACAAACGGGTTAACAGAAGTCCTTTAAACGGGTCCTGACGCGAAACACTTTCACTGCGAATTCACTCGCAGACATAGGTTGCTTGGGACTTTTTGTTTTGTCTCGTATGTTGCGATACCGCCTGTCCCGGGAAGTTCACGGGACTAGAAACTTCAGGTAGAGCGTCCAAAGAGAACGTGCGCCGAAGATACTTAAGCGTTGCTCTTTAGCCTTAATCGTAAGGACTGAGATTAGAGGCCATGATGAAACGATGAAGGACGAACGTGTAATTCTGTGGGATAAACGTATACGCAGCATTTTACCCTCCATGTAACTCTACTTCATAGTTGGAGTTAAATTTTGAAAGAACGCCCCCTCTATTATTTTTGAACACCCCCCTCTATTTATTGTTCTGATTAATTCTGTAGGTATTTCAAGAACGACCTAGGAAGAGTACTGGGGAAGGGGTGGGGGAATGCTTTGACTCCCTTCGCCATTTTCTAGAAGAAAAGTAAGGAGAAAAAGAGACGATAAACAAGGAAAATAGTTTTGCTCTGCTTTTTTAAGTAATCGGACCCACTTAACATTCATCAGATACTAGCACCAACGGGAGGGGTAACTGGGTATCCATCTATCTCCGTAGAGACACATTATCGAAAACAACTACAGAGGAAAAGAAAAAGATCCTTTTCAAAACGATAAATCCTAATAAAAAATAAACTAAAAAAATCATATCAATAGTTTTCTCTTAAAGTCATGTCTCCTGTTTCGGAATCGTCGTTTCGATTACAGCGGCAAAGTTAAATTAACGCCAGAACATTTTTTCACTTCTGCTCTCATTTGTTTCTGGTAGATTTTATGCTTCTCACGGCGAAACAAAAGGATTCGAAACTATCCGAAGCAAAACTCCCGTCCAATCCGAGGATTGCAAGCGAAATCTCTGTTGAGGACACCAAAACGGAAGGAAAAATGCAGCGCGAGGAGCTGTAAGATCAATTCAAAACGGGAGGCTTAAATGAATACAACCCATTGCAACAAACTCATATTTATTCACAATTTTATTATTCGTGCAAATAAAACTGATTTTCCACCATTCAAAAGTTGCTTTTATACTTCTTCAACTCCACCATAATGTGGTGAATATTAGTAAGCTGAGATCGCGCCGTCGGTGACAAAAGCTTGTGGAAGCGATGGTAATAATGGACTAGTTGGGTCAAGGAAAGTTGCAACAAATGTGAGCCGGTCACCAGGCTCGGAAACGAGGACAACACTTCTTGATTCAACGCCTCCAGTGACTTCTTCCAATTTGCTGAGAAGGCTTGAACCAGAGCCATCGCTTTTTCTGAAACGTAAAAAATTCGTCACATAACACACAGCAAGTATTAGACAAGATCACAGTAAATCTTTCAAGTTGCATTTTCTCGCTATTATGTTCCACCTTGCGTCGCCAAGCCAAGCGAAGCAAGTCACAAGGAACTCAACATCAGCTAATCAAATTTAAGGATTGCCAAGCATGATGCTGCTTACTTCATAGCAGCTGCCTAGAAGTAAGCGGCATCAGGCTTGGCGATAGCGAATCGAGGCACAAGGCATCTATCCCAACCTCAGTTATCCTCACGTAGTAAGTCGTTAATCTTAGTACTGTATTGAAAGGTTGCGCCTAAGTGGAACCTATGAGGTATATAATGCAACCTCTGTAATTCACAAAAAGAACCAACAATGCCTTCATAGATTATGTCATAATCCCACCATTTTTTATGGCTATTTATACTGACATTCCAGCTTTTAAATTTAAAATCTGTGGGATCTCTAGTTCAATAATTATTTCACAAAGCTTAAACTGGTCAATTCGATAAATCTCGAATGTGGGTCGTAGGCAGCATATATGACGGGCTATGAGATGTAAAAGACTAACAACAGGCCTTCCCGAAGACTGATTAGGGATCAGAGCGGTTTACGTAGAGTATTATTAAAGACAGTAAGCTGACTCGCATGCTACTTTGTTTTAGGAGGGGGGCATTCGATAGCGCCAAAAACCACAAGCGCCAACGCCGCAAGCGCCAGTCCGTAACCGCCAAACGAGAAAAGTCGCAAACGCCAAAGTTAGTATAGGTTAGGTTAGGTCAAGTTAGGT
>Ga0058701_10004513_pt1 | contig 11321 bp, 6 predicted proteins | sample AgamicOrMae_FD_97039 | JGI IMG/M metagenome (GOLD analysis project Ga0058701, IMG submission 97039) | Agave microbial communities from Guanajuato, Mexico - Or.Ma.e | ecosystem: Host-associated > Plants > Phyllosphere > Phylloplane/Leaf | place: Guanajuato, Mexico | collected 2012-06-04 | reverse complement strand
ATACGATATGTCGTTTCTCATGGAGTGACGGGAAGTGCGGAAGCGGCAGGTTTTGCAAAGGATGTTCCTAAGTACTTGTTAAGTTTGTAAATTGTTTTTTATGCGGAAAACCACACGTGGAAATGAGGTTTTACTTTTATGTGAAAAACAAATTTTCTCCAAGCTGTGGTGAAATTGACATCCCGACTTGTTTGCGAAGTTGCAAGTCACGTGTCCTTGCCACCGCTCCGCTCGGCGGTCGCGAAGAGTGCTCTCATCTCGGCGGTCGTTAGGGATCGTGCACAAATTACGTACCCACGGCAATTTTTTGAACCCCTGTGACCAACCCTAACATCGACGGAGACCTCTACTCCCCCCTGCGTCACTTATTACTTTGTAAAAAGCATATTTTTGACCAGTTCTCCATTAATGCACCGGGAAAACAAGCAAAAAGCATCCGCTATAACCCGAGTTTTTACGCGCTAAGAAGACCTAAAATGTCTTCAATAAAAAAGGAAAAAATAAGGAAACCTTTAACTCGCGTTTTTATTTTCAACTTGGAGTAAACTTTGTAATAAGATGCGCCGCGTCACTTAGCAGGTATGATATTGACGTTGACGAATGGAATGATTTTTAACGACTAGAAGCATCACAGAAATGCGCTCCCTGCGCCTATCTTTACAGAGAATGCCATGTAAATTTATTTCTTTATGTGAGACTCGGTTAGACATCGTAGGATTCGACAAGATTTTTAACGATACGGGGAGGGAGGACGGGAGGAGAGACAGACCGACTTCGGCTTTGTTACCAGAAAGCGACGCGGTATGGACAACGCGGAAGAGTCGTGATTCACGTCCCGTTCGGATCAGAGGCAGACCAAAATGGATTCCAGCCTGCCCGTACCCGGCCTGCGGTTTGAAAAGTTGGGCCTGGTAGCGGAGTGCCGGGCGGACTCGATTGAGCGGTACTGCTTCGGTCGCTACCCGGCGGTTTCCGATTACTCACCGGGTTTCCGAGTACCTTCCGGGTATCCTAATACCCACTGGATACCCTAATACCCACCAGACCAGCCTAGAACCCGCCGGGCTAATCGAAACCTGCCGGATTGATCTGGAACCCATCTTTACATCGTGCCTGTGTTATATAATAGCGGTGATACGTCCACAGAGTATCTATCCAGCCAGATCTCAAGGATCTCCGCGATTTTGCGAGGATGCTCACGGCATTTAATCGCGGATTTGAACAACAAACCTCTAATCGAGTCTTGATATCATCATTGGTAACGTAGCAACGCTAACCACTCGGCCACGGAGAAGACATTCGTCGGTTGTGTTCAAATGTAAGTTTTAGTGACGTGGCTTCGATCAGGTGAGTTGTAAAACTCACCTCGATCGATGAAAGGATGAAAAATTGCAGTGGAAGTAGAAATCGAGCTCTTGGTCTTGAGATCGTTGAGCGGTCACGCTGACCACTCGGCCACAACGCCTTGTTGCGCCTTGTTACGGAATAAGAACAAATCTGGTTCTTTCTAGGGTAGTTCCGATTCTCACATCACACATTTTCTGCGGCCCTTGCAAAAGTCCCGACTGCGCCGGAGCTGCATCTCGAGCGAGCATTGCGTTGACAACCCAAACAGCACCGCCACCGTTTGATTACGACCAAGGCAATAACGACTTTTCAGGCCCGACGGGGACATTGGTTCCGGATCAGCCCTGCAGATATTGACCGGTCCGTTGTGGGTACTAGAACACCCTGGGTATTCGGGAACCAGTTGGGTATGGCGGGCAGCAACCGGCGCACTCCCGCTAATAAGGCGAGCCCGAGTCTGCTTAGCGTTTCGCTACCCGTCTGACTTTTCGAACCCAGCCGGGTACGGAATCCACTTGTTCGCCGCGTCTTATTCGGGTACGCAAACTCTGTAAGGCCGCCAAACTTCAGTAAAAAAGCAATTAGAACGTACCCCCGCGTTGACCCCCCTTACCCCCTCGAGACCTTGCGTAGTGCTTCTCAGGACCCCGCCTCTCCCGTCTTTAGCGGTACGTAGTATGTGCACGATCTCTTACCGAGAAGTGAGCGGCATTGCGCTTAACACTTCGTTATCATTAGGTTAACCAGTGAAGTCGTGTGCTTAGCATCTAACAAGGAGAGTACCTTCACCGCCACACTCCGATTTGCTTGAAACTCCCGGGGGCTGAAGTTGGCGGTACTGTGAGGTGTCCCATGAAAAAAATTTGCTGTTGAAGTTTATTTTTACTATGTTAAAAACAGCGTTAAAAAGTGAACAATACAAACTTTTTTTGAGGTAGACACCAAAAAATCGGAAAATCTTGTGAAAAAAGAGAAAGTAAAGCTTCTTTGGGGCGGAAATTTCAAGAATTTTGCGATATCTTTAACGGTATTCGAGCTATTTCAATTTCATTGATTTGATTTTGCAGTTTTTTTATTTTTATTTTTGCCGCACGGCTCTGAAAACCTATTTTCTGCATTGTTCTGGTGTCTGTACGTTTAAGAAACACCGAAACAATGCAGAGAATACGTTTTCAGAGCCGTGCGGCAAAAAATTAAAAAAAACAACATAAAAAATACCTCTATCTAACTAGGCCTACATGCAAAATAAAAGCAATAATATTGCCATAGCTCAAATATCGTTAAAGATATCGCAAAATTCTCGAATTTTTCGTACCAGAGGATCCTTATTTTCTGTGTTTCCATAAGATTTGCCTATTCAATTTTTAACGCTGTTTTTAACATAGTAAAAATAAACTTCAGCAGCAAATTTTTAATGGGACACCTAACAGTACCGCCGACTTCAGCCCCCGGGAGTTTCAAGCAAATCGGAGTGTGACAGTCTAGGTACTCTCCTTGTCAGCTCAGCGACCAAAGGTGGAGCAGCACATAGCAGTTGGGAATTCAACCTTTCAAACGGCAAATTTCGACCGGAAGTGAGTTATAGGACAATTGTTTGGAATACCGAAACTACAAGTTTATCGCCTCACAAGAGCGTGTCAGCCCTGGTCGAACTGACCTTAGCACGGATAATTCGACACGGACACCCGCACGGATAGCCATGTAAATGGTGAGAGAGTGCGGACATTCATATGGATATCTTGTCCCCGTGGCCACTTATTTGGATATCCACACGGATATTCGTGCGGATGTCCGTGTCGAGTTTTCCGTGCTACAGATACCGTAGTTCGACCTGGGAGGGTACAGTGGTGGTCAAGGGTTTGGGACTCGTCTGCACGACTGCGGGTAGTTAAGTCGCGTTCCAGATGGGCAGACTATCGAATGGGACGTTATTGATCCCTTTGAGATTGTCAATGAGGAGCGCTTAGTACTCGAAAATCAGTCGGTACCTGTTCTTCCCGACAACGGTCGTGGCTTGAACGCGTTTCGTAAAATCTAGTTAACTTCAGCTTGTTGTGATTCCCCCTCCGCTCATTGTGTCCCTTTTCGGAGACTTTTTTCCGGACGTTTTTTCCGTCGGACGTCTCTCCTCTCGATGTCTCCTTTTCGGCAAAACAAATACACGGCCGCTGACGGATTCCTATTTATTCTTGATTAATTCAACCTTTTTTCCGCTGAATTTACTTTTCTTGCTTGATTTCTGAAAGACGTGTGCTTCTAACGTGTTTACAAGGCGGTCATCGAATTAAAACGAAAAAAAGAAGAAAATATTGGCTGAATGTTGTTCAGGTTGAGGCTATTTGTCTGTTGAATGGCGGGCGAATAAGCACTAATGGCTCATGCGGGGAGGAAAATTGAAAACTCCAGTCTTATTCTTTGTCCTATAGCCCTCGTTTAGGGCGGCAGTCAATCCGGGAAGAAAATGTTTTCCTATTGACTAGCACGCTTTCAGATTGACGTGTGGATAGTCACCCCCCTTTTTAAGCGCGCCTCCTTTCGGAGAAGGACATTCTATTAAAAAAATAAAAATATTTACACAATATTTTGAAATAATTGTATATCTGACAGTGAGTAATACCGGTAGTTTATTTAAAAATTCTCAGGACATCTGAGAACTTTAGGAACAGCTCGGAACTTTACATTCCCAAGGAAAGAATTCATGCTGAAATTAATGTCTATTTTCCTAGCTTAATGTATCAAGTATTTCGGGATTATTTTTTTTCAAAGAACTTGTGTGCCGCGGTACTTTAATCCATCATCTGTTTTTCGTGCAATATAAAAGCTGTGTTCAGGCACAAATTCAGAAATTTCTTTTGCTCTACATAGTACACCCTGGTTGAGATCTCTTGAATATAGAAAGATTGTCTATAGACCCGACTTCCCCCTTTAAAATGTGTTAGGTTAGGTTCCGTGCGTTCAAGTCACCTCCCATCTAAAACACATTTGGTTCACGTGCGTTTAAGTCTCCCTTTATCAATGCATGGCGGGTCAATAGCAACACCGAAACTCAAAATAATCATTCTGTCTCCCAGCCGGCATTTCAGTCTGCATACAAAAGAGCTTATTAGTAAAATTCAGTAATTTTCTTCCCTTGAAAAAAGACGAAAAAAAAGAGGCTTTCCATGCGGAAAAAGCATCTGAGAAGTCTCCTTCCCCCAATATCTTAAATTATAAAGTGACTCCAAGGCAAAGTTTGCGGAAACACCCTGTAGATATGCGGACAATAGCGGAGCGTAGGCGACGGCACCCGCGCTGGCATCCTGTCCTGTCCTTCCTTGTGGAACACAGCGCCTCGCATCCCCGCGTCTCGTCCTTTGGCCAAAACTTCTTTAATAACAGAACGGCGTGCACGTACTGTAGTCAGGCACTAACCCCTTCCCCTTAATTAATGAAATTAACAAGCTTACCGCAGGTTCACCTCCGCCGCGGCAGGCCTACATCGCGAGCGCACCACTCGTGTGAAACTTAGTCGAATCGGGGAAGACAAGTGCTCCCGAACCGAAAGCTGAGCTGGCTCGCAGCAGACGAAAAAGCGGGGGTTATTTTTCGGGCCGACACTCGTCAATTGCTCTTGAGGACAAGAGCAATCGGTACTCCAGAAGGGCCGCTTCGAGAGGGGTAGCTGGGATTGATGGGAGACGAGTTAAAGTCAGCCGCGCCGAGGAAGGTGGAATTTTTGGCGTCTGTTCCACCTTTTGTCGCCGAGTTTCACTTTCCATCACTGAGTTGACCAAAGCGAGGCACAAGGTACCTATTTTGAGGTAACCTTACGGTCCCGGAGCAAGATGCAAAAGGTACAGTCGAGGGCATAAATGACTGACATGATTTTTTGTTCCTTCGAATTTAGGTTGGCAACCCAGCTGAAATCGACTGAAACGCGGGAACACCTGCCCTTCTAAATACATTATTAGTACCAACACGAATTGGAAAAAATAAAATCACTTGTCAGCCATTTATGATCCCAACTGTTGGGGACGGAACGTACAGTAACCTAACCTCGGTTGAGAAAAGCATTGATAAACCTGACTCACCCTGAATAAAAATTTAATGTTCAATATCGTGATACAAACTGATCAGTTTTTAAGATCAGTTTGTATCTTGATATTGAATAACACATACAATTTTTGATCAGGCTGAATCAGGCTTATCAACGCCTTTACCTATGTGGTTTGGTGTTCTGAATCGATGTTATGAAAGGTTAAATTAGGTTGGAACACAATTGGAAAATGCAAACTTTGATACTTGAGTGCGAGAAGTTGGGGAGGAGAGGGGCGGGGAAAGGGGGTCGCACTCATAGTCTAATTAAAGCCAAACTCGCAGCGGGAAATATTATTGCTATCACGGAATACTTAGTTGTGTATGTGAAGTAATTAGGTAGGCCTTACTAGTATAACATTTTACTGACAGTGAGAGCAAACTGAATTTTCCTTATGGGTATTTTAAACGGAAAATCGCCTGTCTAAAAATTTCATGGCAAGATTTTGACGTTGTTTAGTGTTGCGTTAAAAAAAACGTTAAAATTTTCGCTGTCAACCAGATTACTTAAAATTACTTTATCAAAGAAAATTGAAGTGGAAATTTAAAACTTAAGTGTATAAGACAAAATATTTTGCGCCTCAAAAAATTTGAAAACACATTTCGCCAGACCTAGTATTGAATACAGAGTCGTTTAGCAACAACCACGGCTAAGTGATTGCGTAATAAAATATGGCGATCGTCCTTAAAAGCAGATTATTTCGAAGTTTGTGCCCTGGAAATCTCCATTTTGAGGACATTTGTGCGCGGGAATTTCAGGCTGTGGTTTTAGCGTGGGAGGACGGTGAAGTTAAAGGCGATGATTCGATTAGAAAATGGATTCCAAGATTCTAATTTGTGAATGCCGAGCTTAGCTGTCGAAGGAGAAGGCTGCACGGGTCTTCGACAAGGATCGGACCGGATCGGTCACCATTTGAAATGGAAATCGGAAATGGGCACGCGGCCCGATCCCCGCGCCGCGCGGTCACCCTTAGGTCACCCGAAGCGCCGCTGCAAATGCTTCTCTCGACGTGCGAATGTGGCTCCGCCTCGTCCCCGAGACCTTTCCTCCCTGCAATTTTCATACTTTCCGCAAACACATCTGCTCTCTGGTAGTCGACTGTGAAAGCTGCAGCTTTTTTGCGACTTTGGCATCGTTAACCTGCCTTATTAAACATCCTAGTCCTGGTTCCCTTACGATTCCCAAATAAACATCCTGGCAGCGGATAGTCTTGCTGCCTAACATTTTTGTCCACTATCAATAAGAAGGTGCGGAGTGGATATTGGCACAAATTGTCCATTTAAAATGCATTAGGTTGGGTTACGTGCGTTCAAGTCTCCCCATACAAATGCATGCTTTGTGCGAATATCATCGGCCTAAGAGGTGTCCACAATTTGGAGAGTCCCAATTCATTGTATCTTTCAGACTTCGGTATGTAATTGTCCGTCCATCATTGAGACGTGTTCATAGGAGGTTTCTGTTTTATACCAAAAATTGTAAGCGATCAAAACAAAGTGATAATAAAAGTTGACGTATTTTCACGGTTGTCAAACGTCTAAAATCAGGGGACACCCTGATAAATATTTAGATTACGAAAGTCATGCTAAAATTAGAAAAAATCATGGAGATTTTTCAGGTTACCAACATTCAAACATAATATGAGTGATGTAAAAAAAAGTGTTGCTATTGACCCGACATGCATTAATATGTGGAGGCTTGAGCGCATATAACCACCGTAATGCATTTTAAATCGGAAGTGACTCGAACAATCGCATACATATTTTCTAAATATTATTTGTAACCAACTTATTGTATGCGCTTTATTCGTTTGTAAAAGTGAAATGTTTTCTCGTGCGTAAAGTCGGACTCCATTTTCAAAAACCGGAAATTCTGAGAAAATCTTGTCTTTTAAAACAGCGAAAGTTTTTAAATTTCCTTCCGTGAGGTAAGGTTTTTTAGAATTCATGTTACAATCCTAATGTTCCACAGGATAGGTTCAAAATTTTTACATGTCTTGTGTTGTTAAGTGGTCGATCAGAAGTGGTGCAAAGCAGTTAATACCTCAATGAGTTATTCAGTTGATCCATTCCGTTGGAAGTTCCGTACGTGTAGCGAACTTTGGATCGCTTTTAGTTTTTATTATGGACGCGGAGCACATCTTTTCGATTAGCTTTCGCAATGCATTTAGCGCTATTCCTGGATGTTGTTAAAATATTTCCACAAATATAATTCAAGTTCAAACCACATCACAATCATCAGTCGTAACTGGGGAACGTCTCTTTACTGACTAATTTTGACAGTATTTTGAAATCCAATATGTTATTTTTTTTTAGTATTATCATTATTAACCCATAGCAGCCCAAAGTATTCGGAATAAAATTTAGCTTAAGAGAAATTCGAAGGATTTTTTCAATTAAATTACGCAATTTTCAGGTTTGGAAAATGATTAGAATATTAAATATCAGGTTTCCAGAGGGGGGATATTTTTTGAATTTTGACAATAGTGAACTAAAAAGATCCTCTAAAATATTTTTTTCTGTCGCCGTACGGCATCGCTGGGCGGTAAAGGGTTAATAATTTAAGGGGAAAAAAAAACGTCTCAGTAAGACAATCATTTACTTTTACTCGACGCACTACCATGCTCATTTAGAAAACGTTAAGATAGAAAGAGAAAGCCGTACAACCTTGGTTATAACGATGATTGGGAACTTTTTTGATTCGATTAAAAATATAAATAAAACAAAAATCAGCAATTGTTGATTTTAGGTATTTTTCCAAACGAACGAGGAAAATGTTAGAGTTTTATTGTTTTCTGATTGTGTCTTAAAAATTGACAGTGTTTCCTAGAGGCGTAGGTCTATTTACACGGGGAAAATTCAACGCGCGTATAAACCCACCTTGCGTAGTCCAGTCCACCACCTGTCGGGCGAATAGACGCACGGATTAACCTGGGGAAACTTCAATGCACGTGTAGGCCTTCCAATGTTTTTCTAGCAGAGAACGTTCGGGAGAATGAACAAGTAAGGCGCGGGGGCGGGCACCCAAAGCAATAAGCCTAGACCAACGGCAGTAATATTTTACGTGGGCCCAATTTTCCAATGTGTTGTTAGTGTTTTCTCAACTCTGTGAATGATCAGATCGGTTAATTACTTTGACTCAATGAGAAAAAGTTGGTCGCTGTACACTCCGAAGTTTTTATTTTCTTTATCTTGTCTTTATCTTGAGTTGCCTGCGTGGTGAAGATTAACGGGTAGGTCATGGGCCTCATGCCTGGCGTCCCAATTTCTCCGTTCGGCGCTCAACAAGTCTGTTTCCGCTTGCGGCGACAGCTGGTGCCGCTGGGAAGGTAGCCACAGGAATCTTGGTGACGAAGTAGATACCTTAACAGTAAAAACTAACCCCTGTCTTAGGTATGAAGGTAAATCAGGGGAGGAGCGTAATTTGGTTATATTTTAAGGTACCCCTTTGAATAACCATATGGAGAGCTCTCAACGAGACCTTTTTACTGATATAGTTGTCGATAGGTTTTTCTTCAATAATTATGAAATTGCGCTCCCCCTGTTTTACCTTCATACCCAAAACAGGTGTGGGACTACCTAAAACAGGGGCTAGTTTTTACTGTGCTGTGCCTCGCCTCGTTGTCGCTCCGCTTGGCGATGGTGTAGGTCAAGTTAGGTTATGTACTTTGAACGCCTCACTTCGCTGTCGCTGCGACGAAAGGTGAGGTTAAGCAAGGTTTAGTGACTTTAGCCTCACTCTACTCAGCTCGCCGACGAAAGGTTGAACGCAAGAGGTAGGTCTATGATGTGTAACCTTTAAAATTCCGAGTGAAGAGAGATCACGCTTGGTGGAGACCGGGATTGGACCGGGGGGGGGGGACTTCAGACGCGGGACTGGACGGGACTGAAGTGGCGCGAGCGTATTACCTAGAGGTTCCTACTGAAATATTCACGTGGATGTTTTCGCGGCATCCGAACACTAAGTTACGTCTTTATGAATGCATAATGAATAGACGAGTGTTTAATAAGGACTGAGAATCGGGCGAACACTCACATGACTAAATCCATATCCTCTGAACGCCTTACGGAGCACTCGGATACATCCCTACTTGCCCAGATATAATTTCGGGTGTTGTATAAAAATTCGGGATATCCTCGTGTTGGCGTTGGCAGTCCTCACAAAGATATGTCAATCCCCAGAGGGAAGATATGATTGGGACCCCCCCCCCCTTTTTTTGAGCGATGCGGATTTTACATGGATGCTGGCTCAATGTGGTGAGATTGGAGATGTCTCATTTTCCTGCATCTGTTTATTTCTTTTTACTTTCTCATAAATTTTAGTTCTTAAATATCTATTTGTTTTTATTCATAACTTTCTACCGAGGGGAACATTAAAAAATGTACCTCGAGATTGAGCTGATTTTCTCCTTTGGCTATAATTGAAAAGTAAGCGTTTTCCATGGGTACTTATTTTATTATTACGCTGTGGCGCCCCTGTTTTTTTTCTTCTCCTCCTTTTGTTTGATTTGTTTTTTGATTTTGAGAATATTTTAGCATGGTTTCCTGTTGAAGTTGTATACTGCGGGCTCAAAAGTCACTCTGGCAAACAGTAAAAGGCTTCATAACCGTTGTTTGGATGGAATGTCGTAGTTGCCAAGTTCCCTTCTTCATTTTTTTAAGCCCAGTGCAAAATAAGGGAGCTTGCGATGTACAAGTTTTAGGCAGAGGGAGAAGTCGCGGGACGCAAGACCCACGTTGAATTATGAATCTCCGAGCCAACCTGCTTCCGCATTCACCCAGTCCTGCCCCCGTCCCCGCCCTCCCCATCACTCCCAGCTCTTCTCCGAGACACCCCCCCCCCAGCCACCCTCCCAGCCCGCCTCCCAGCCATCCTCGAGTGTGTCCCCCAACCAAGTCCCCAGCCCACCCCAAGCCCACGCCGACCCGCCTTACCCTGCCCCAGCCCGCCCTCAGCCCCCCTCTCTAAATCCCTCCCCCCGACAACATCCTCCCAGTCAACCTCCCAGTCGGCCGGTCTACCGGCTGGTCACTCAGGAATGGAGCCCAACACCTCACTTCGTGAAACGTCACACATGATGCAAGTCCTTAGCTCAAAGGCATTCCTAAAAATTGTTACGATCATCCAGTACAAACAACATGCAATTGAACTTTGCAAGGTTGAATCTCCACCCTCAGTGTCCTTTCGTCAATCACCTCAATGGAGCGTTGCCCAAAAGGCAAGGCACTTGAATTCGCAGTTGACCGGGCCTCGTAAGACCCGGGATCCCGTTTACAATATCGGTGCATTTAAAAGGAAAGTTTTACGATGCCTAGAAACAAAACAAAGCCTTAGGCAATATTATCTTGAGCCAGAGAATACGGCGTAGCACTATCTGCAAAATGTCAACTTTCAAGCGAATTCTAATCGACATTTTATTTCCATGTTCGTAGAGCGAATAAAGATATTGGAATACCATAAAAAATTCGAAGTTGAGCTAAGCACATTTCCTGGTTATGCTAACACCTAAACGCCTTGAAAACTGATTTTTTGCTTGACGTGTGTATGTGTGTGTGCATCTGTCTTTCTGTCTGTGCAAAAAAGTTGGTCAGTGGATATCTTACGAACAAGGTGAATGATTTTAAAATAAAAAGTTAGGTGTGTGAATTAGCCTTAAATGGAGAAGCTTCTCCAACGGATACACTCGGACCAATATTTTTCCAAAATTTGGGTAGGACGTGGATTTTTGAAATACTTTGAAACCTACTGTCTCGGAAACCAAAGATATCACAAAACAAAGAACATCGATGTAAAATTTCAGGATCTACAAATTTGATTTTATGCGTTTTTTTCGATATCTATCGCGCCCCGGATAAGCGACAAGGGGTTGAGCACAGCAACAAAAGCGTTGACAATATTCTTT
>Ga0058701_10004512_pt1 | contig 11321 bp, 5 predicted proteins | sample AgamicOrMae_FD_97039 | JGI IMG/M metagenome (GOLD analysis project Ga0058701, IMG submission 97039) | Agave microbial communities from Guanajuato, Mexico - Or.Ma.e | ecosystem: Host-associated > Plants > Phyllosphere > Phylloplane/Leaf | place: Guanajuato, Mexico | collected 2012-06-04 | reverse complement strand
CGCCCCCCATCCCCCCTTCACCCCCCCCTTGGCAGACATGCATACGAGTGCCGCCGACAGGCGTTTCGTCGTTCGGCTCTTTTATTTTTTGCCTTTAAAGAAAATGTCTGGTGCTGTTTTTCCACTTAAACGAATTTTAAAAACGCCCATGCTGCAGCAGCCAATAACAAAACCGTTTTAGCTCAAACAATAATGTTTGCTCCAGCGCCTTTGACCTTAAAGCAGTTCCTAACTGTTTAAGGGGTACGATTTTTCACTTTAAGTTCAAATTTCGTTGAACGGCACGGAGCGATAGCTCAGCACTTTAAAGGGCACGCAACCTAACCTAACTTAACCAAGGTAAATTTAACGTTCGCAGCTTACTTCTCGGCGGCAGTTACTGCTCGACTAAGTAAAGCAGTATCTGGCTTGGGCAAGGCCGAGCGGTAGCGAAGTAAGACCCAAGACATCTAATAAAACTTATGTCAACCTTACGAACGGGATTGTGTGTCCCAAATCTTCATTGAAATAAAATTAATAAAAATTAAAAACAAGATACAGGCAAGAGACTTTGAGCAAGAGAGAATTCAGTATAGCTTTTAAATTTACAGTATACTGAATGTTGTCAAGAAAGAAACTTTTGCAAAGGACTTGACTTGTTTTTTTTTCCTTCATATTTTAATTAAGAGGGTCCAGTAACCCAGTAAGCTTACATTAGTTTGCGGCGATGTTGTCATCTGACAACGTCATCGCGGGAAGTAACGAGAAAGCGTGCGTTCTTAGTTCCAAGAAACAGCATCAAATCCTGCAAAACCCTTGTCCAGGTTTCAGACCCCTTTTTATTGCCGAACTTTTCCAGCCCAATACCGTTGAAACGTCCCAGACCAACCAAATGGGACCAACCCAGAGAGGAACACTGGACTTTACAGGGGAGGTCTCATTAACAGGTCAGCAGGACATGCCCTAAGAGAGGGCTTTCCTTAGGGGACAAGGCTTTGAGAGTACAAGTAGCCTATAGGTATGAAACAAGCCTTGAGCCCAAGCTTTGAATATAAGGGACAAGCCTTAAGAACAGGAGAAGCCTCGAAAATAAGGAACAAGTCTTCGGGACAAATTTCACGGGAACAAGCCTAATCAAGTGGACAGGCTTGCGAGAAGGACTTCCCTTCGAATCAGAGGACTTTATTGTCCTCAGATTTAGAGGACTGTTGGTCGATTGAGGGGATCCTCCTCAAATAAGAGGACGTTTACTTGACTGCGGAGAGTTTTACTAAATTTAGAGTTTACTGAATTCGGAGTAATTGAACTCAATTTAGAGGACTTTTATTGCCTCAAGAATTCTTATCAACGACGGAAACAATCTTAATTGTAGACAGATCCTCAAACAGATTCTCTCTTAATGAAAAAAAGAAGAAAAAATGCTGGTACTGTTGCTCTCCGAAACATTGTGGCCCGGTTCATAGCACAGCATTCGCTGCTGGTAAGTTACAGAGCTTCGAGTTAGGCAGCTGGCATTACAGGTGTGTATTGCGGTTGCCTGCCTAATAGACGCTCTCAGTTATAGCCTCCGACAGCACAACTCTGCGATTGCATAATCAACGTTTTCAAGACGTTGAGGACCTGCGAAGGACCTTAAAACCTTTGCTTGCACTCAAAGACGAATGGTTGGTTACCTTTTGGGAAGTAGAATTTTTCGCCTCTTGTGTTTCACCACCTCGCGGTCAAGCCGAGCGGAGCAAGCATACATAACAGCTCCCATCATAACCGTGTAAGCCTAAATGCAAACATGTAAGTTTGCTTTAAAGTGCTCGTCAAGTCCAGCTCCTCAAAGCAATTCTATTTTTAAATCCAATTACAACGCACTTTTTTCGGAAAAGAAAACTTTCTGATAAAATTCTTCTGCTTTGCCCAGGTTACTAAGTACCACGTCGGGTATACCAGTTCTCGTCCGATCACCGAAGTGAAGCGGCGTCGGGCGCGGTTAGTACTTGGATGGGTGACCGCCTGGGAACACCGCGTGCACTCTCTTACCAAGAAAACAGTTGCGTTCAAGGGTACTGCATAGAAGCCAACTTCTGCAAAACTCTCACAATTAGTTAATACTGTAAATGGAAGCCCAAAAGATTTCGAGAAAAAAGTAGTCCCTGTCACTAATTGGGCTGATTTTAATTTCACCGTCCCACGACGAAAAGTTTTTTCCGCCTTGCAATTGAAATTGTGATTTCTCCATTTCTTAGGTGTCAAATGTCAAGAAACGTCGATTTTTACTAAAGGGATCTGAAGGGGAGAAGGAAAACTTTTTTTTCCCCAACAAAAATTGTCACAAAAAAGGGACCTGAGTGAAACGCCAGTTTACATTCGTTTTCTAAAGATTTTGCTTTTCTTCGCAAACTACAAGATACTGTAGGAAAACTTCTACAAATGCGTAATCCCTCGACACTTCGGTATTTGCGGAAAAAAATCCATTAGCGTTTGACACCTGTTATGAACCGAGGGGCCCCGCATTCCTATATGTCGCCATGCCAATAAAACTTTTCAGCTACAACTTCGTAGTAAACTTCTGCGCCTGCATTGGGCTTGGCAACGTTAGGATAAGAAAGGTTGAGTTAGGTTACGATGTGTTGTGAAGTTGGGCAAGTTTAGGGTAGGTTAGGTTAGGTTCATCCAGGTAGGTAAGGTAGGGTTGCTTTACGTCAAGTTATGTTAGGTAAAGTCACAAAGTTTTAGGTTAGGTTGAGTTAGGTCTGGTTGGGTCAGGTTGGGTTAAGTTAGGTTAGTGATTAAGTAAGCATAAGCCTTTCTCCATTAGTCTCCTCCATCTCCCCGGCACAAGACACAAAAGCGATAAAAAATGCAACCTCACAAAATAATAATTAACAATTCTATTTTTAAACAATCACGAGTAAAACGTTTATTAATCCTCAGAAGCGAATAATGAATTGCCCTCAGCCAGAAATTGCAGCGATGGCGTTGCAGTAACACAAAGACGCCGCATTACAAACGCACTAATTCATTAATCACTACTTTTTGACCCGTGACGTACTAATTACCGGTATCCATTCATTCGATAAATTAAGCATTTACAGTTACTTTTCAGGCTGTAGCTATAATTAGCCTGAATTAATATCTTCGCTAGACAGAAAACGTAGACGTGGAAACACAGATCTCTTTATTATTTAAACCATGAAACCTCATTGACGCAAAGAACGACTTTTAACTTTATTAGGAGCAAAACCTATTTGAGAACCGTATGTTGTATTAAAACCGCAAATCTCAAACGTTGATTTTTTAAGTGTAGTAAAGCACAAGTCACCTAATCTAATCCGTTACCTTCACAACTGGGGCAACTCAGTAATCGGCGAATGGTACACCGTAAAAACAAAACCTCTGTTTTGAGGAATGCTAAACCTGTTTAAGGTGTGAAACCAAAACGGGTGTAGTGCGTATTTCGGTAATTTTTCATCATAGACCTATGTTCAGCCACATTTGAATGGAAAGCTCTCGCCGAGACCTTTTAAATAAGGCTGAACATAGGCCTATCGCGAAAAATAACCAAAATATGTACCACCCCCGTTTTGGTTTCACACCCAAAGCAGGTGTAGCAGAACCCAAAACGGGGTTTTGTTTTTGTTGTGTAATCTCTGAAATATCTTAATATTCCGGGCAAAAATGATTGCTTTTTGAAATCTGTACTGATTGTGAAAATTGAGAATGTCGGTTCAAAATAAAATCCGACCATTTTATAAAGGGCAAAGTAGCTGAAGATGCGGTGGCTTTATTGAAACATTGGAATCTCATAATGTTACTGCCACTGAACGTATGAACATCAAAAGACGTTGCAGCGGGGAGCATAGGTGACGTAAGAAAGTGATTAATAGCATACAAGTGCATCAGAAGGAGTAAGCTCATGATGTTTGGAAATTCGACACGCTGACACAAAGCCGATTTCGTAGAAAATGTCAAAAGAGAGACGAATAAAGGGAAACGTATTAATCAAAAACTTCAATCATAACCTTAATTGCAGTAAGCCAGTGACTGCTGGATTCTTCTGTTTTTTTTTTTTTAACGAAGTTCAGCGGGTTAGCTGTAAAGTTATACTATACAAAATATTGACTATTTCCATCTTTGTCATAAGACCGTTCAATTTTCGGCTTAAAAAAAGTATGTTAAACAAGCGGAAAGCTATTCCTAAGACCACTGGCTGGAAGAAATGACTGCAGTAAGTAGGCCTATTAAACACAATCAAAATCAAAGAAAGCTTTATAATATGGTGAGTTATATGTGACCATACAGTTGGAAAGGCACGAAACTGATATCGTTTGAGTGAAAATGCCCCTCCTAGTCTATACAATTCCGATCTTTTTCACTTCTTTTTTTTTCGCAGGTTTGTTTGTTTTTTGTAGGTTTTTGTAGTTTTTTTGTAGGTTTTTGTAGTTTTTTGTAGTTTTTTTGTAGTTTTTTGTGTTTTTTTGTAGTTTTTTTTTTGGTGTGGGACATACCGGTATTTGTTTTCTTTTGTTCTTTAACATTCAATGTTGTCGCTCCGATTAAGTTTTAACCGTTCTTAATCATTTTCTCCCCCAGAAAATTTAGCTTACAGAAACAATACTACAAAGATTGTTTCCGTTTCTTCACCCAAACTTCTGAAACGTCGATCAGTTCCAGCGTCTCTTTTGCGCAAAAAAAATATGACTTCGTGACTTCCGGCGGAGTGACGTAGTGACGTGCAGCAGTGGCGCCGATGCCAGCGGGAAATTCAAGGAAAAATCATTTAAAAGGGCGCACGGAAATGAGGGGAGTCATAGCAAACTTAGGTTTTGCATTAAAATTTCACAAACTTGAGGACAACAAGGTGCCTCTGTGAAGTGACAATCTGAAAGCAGCAGCAGAGTAAGAAAACTGAAAGCTCAGGAAAAAAAGGAAAGTGTCCCAGATTGTCGAGTAATCTTGGATAAAACAGCAGTTTTTCGGAGAATTTATTAGGGATTATATTCATTTTTGATATTGACAATTCCCAGTGTACAATGTTTGGCGAATAAAGAAGAATATCTTTTAGTGAGTAAAGAAGCGTGAGCAAGGCCCTAAAATGATAAAATAAATACAAATTCAAAGAAAAATTAATAAAACAACAGGACATGCATAATTTTAATTACCTCGGAATAAAAAAAGCACGAATCAAGCGCAATGAGAGTTAATTGGATGAGGCATCTAAACATTGGCAGGCTAATTTGGTGGAGGTGAGTTTCAGCTAGGTCAGGCGAGAGCATTTAAGACCGAAGCTTTGCCGAAGAGCATAAATTAACCTAACTAAACCTAACCCAACTGGACCTGACCCAGCTTTACCTAACACAACTTTATCTCACCTAGCTTAATTTGACTTAAACTTACGTTTGTACAAGAACTCCTCGCTGATCATTTTCGAGGGTTGAAGGAAATCTACAAAATGAATCTCTTTCACTTCGTTTGAATTTTTCCTGCTTTCTGAAGAGCATAAATACTTCCTCTAGAGCATATCTCCCCAGCAGTTTGGCTTCGCATCACTGAGTGCACCGTGTTTACGAGAAACGTAATAGAAAACATCTCTGAGGGGTACTAAAAGCTCTTTTTAATGTTCGTGTTCATTACGAGTAATGCTATTAGCATGCTGTAATTCAAATTCGTGTATGACCAGGTATGAAGCTTACACGTTGTCACTTTAGATTAATTACAAGCACGACAGAAATGAAAAGTTTGCGTGATGAAAATTAAATGATTAGGAATTTCTCATTAGTATAAGCCCCGATAAATGCGTCTATTTCCTGCATAATACATCAAACCAAGAACAATTTTGCGGGGAATATGTACCGTGCATTCCTATACATTTAGATTGGGTATTCTTTTGCATAGAAAAATCTTCACCTTGGATTAGAAAATGTACATTATTTTTGTAAGGTTACTAAACATACCAATACCTCCATGCAGAAAGGTTATAACTGAAAAAAGCAGTGCTGTAAGGTCATAACTGCGACACCCAGCACTATAAGCCCTCAACTTTTAGGCCGAAAATTTTAGTGCCTTTGGAATGTCAATTTCTACGCCAACGGGCTAAATTCGGTGTATATTTCATGTTGGAGACCTACTTTGATATGGAACGTTTGTGCTTGGTAGAAAAAAAAATGCTAGAAATTTTATCCGTAAGTGTAGAAATCACAATTATAAAAGCGTTAAAATTTTCAGGCGAAAAGTTATGACCTTACCTATTACAGCACTGGATATATCAGTTATGACCTCAGAGCACTGGGTTTTTCAATTATGGCCTGCCTGCATGGAGGTGTAGATAAAGGTTCCAAAAGTTGTTGAAGTAAGTTAGAGGTGTGCTTCGTGTTTGTATCGGTAAAATTTTAAGTAGAAACAACGAAAAGTAGACACTGGAACAGAAGACGGACAACAAGAGAGCAAATTGAGGGGAGGGGGAAAAGTAAATTACAATAACAGCCTGTCGTGAAGCAACGAGCTCCCCAATTCTCTTGTCGTTAAAATAAATAAAAACGATTAAAACATTCCCCAGCGATAAAATTGTAACCGTATAAAATTCTCATTCAGGATGGCGTGACAATCAATTCCGGATACCATTTTTATTAGCTCCTCCGGAGAAATGGCATATGTGAGCATCTCCCTATGAATGAGGGAGTATTCGACGAGTGAAAGGCGTGGTGAAAGGTGCTCGAAGTGTCGCCCTCTCCGCATGTCTGCTCCAGCAACGATGTTCTCATGAATATTAAATGACCGCGTGGATTATGTTTGAATAAACCCCCGCAAGAGGCACTCCACACCGTGGCGGCCCACGGCCAGTTGAACGCCCCAGCGCCTCGAGGTGCCACGGCGCCTGTGGTCGCCCTGCAGGCAGGCGATAGGTGCCCAAAAGCTGCCTAAACGGCGGCTGATCGTCTAACCGGTTCTTTAACTCAATGGCGAGCCGTTAAAGCAAAACCAATACTATGTATGTCGGTAAAAAGAGGGAAAACGACTTTATAAAACCGATGTTCGACGCGTTTAACGCGGCGGGTAGTTTACAAAGGGGGGGGGCATTCGATAGCGCAAAAAATCACAAGCGCCAGTCCGTAACCGCCAAACGAGAAAAGTCGCAAACGCCAAAGTTCGTATAGGTTAGGTTAGGTCAAGTTAGGTTAGGTTAAGTTAGGTTCGGTTAAATTAGGTTGGGTTAAGTTGGGTTAGGTTAGTATTGCGGTTAAGAACTTTGGCGTTTGCGACTTTTCTCGTTTGGCGGTTACGGATCGCCGTGTGGTTTTTGGCGCTTATGACAGCTACCCTACAAAGGGAGTAATACAACTGTCCGCTCCATTTTCTTGAAATCTTCAGGACTGCGAGATAGCGGTGTGGAAAGATACCCAAGCCCCAAACTTGCTGCCGAAATTCTTTTTTACTACCTTAAAAATAGCGTTCAATTTTGAACATTTTTTTTCGATATAGTTTAAAACCATAATCATTCTTTGAAGAACACTTAAAAGTAGCGCCTAAGCCTGAAATTTTGAGGATTGGCAATATTTGCAGTCGTTTTCAAGATAATGACATTTTCCCCTGTATTTTCAACGCTGTTTTTTATGTATAAAAATGTATTCTGACGGCAAATTTTCAGCTAGGGTATCTTTTTCATACACCCGCCTTGAAGTTTTGAAAGTTTCAAGGAAAATCTGAGGCGGCCTATTCCTCCCCTTGTTGCTGTAATTCAAACAAAAAGTGAAGAAAGAACCAGTGACAGCAACATTTATTAAGTATAGTGCAACTTGGGTAAATAAAAGCTCAGACGAAACAAGGAAAACTTTGAATATATTCCACGATTTTGAATTAACCTAAATAACGGTTCAAGATCAAATACGACCTGCTTTCCGATCAAAGAGCATTTGCCAACATTTCACGGAATTCGAAAGCGAAACAAATACACATCCAGGTGGCACCGTATAACAGCTCGCCTGATTTCGAATCTCAACATGAAAAATATTTCATTTAATAATTTAATAACCTACTAAATATTTTGTCTTCGGAGCAACAAGGATCGAAGCAAACCACGAGCCATTCCAAACCTATCGACCACTTCTCCCACGAAAGTTAGCAGAATCACGGGAAAAAAATGGTTTTGTTAAGGCAACAAAATTAGGGACAACAAATAAATTTTTTGTTGCTGCAACCAAAAATTGTACTGTAGCAACCAAACGTTTTGTTGATAGAACGAAACATTTTGTTGTTGTAACAAAATATTTTTGTTATCCCTATTTTAACAAATGATTTTGGTGGTATAACAAAACCTTTTCAACCGCGATCAAATTTAGTGACAGCAGCCGAGCGGAAGCGAAGCAAGGCACGTAACCTAACCTAACCTGCACGCTGATATGTCGTTAATCCTCAAATCAAACTTAAAAAAAATCAGCAATGAAAGACGTGAGAGATACAAAATTCCGCCTTTCAAATTTGCAATTATTTCCCACAGCTTGCCAACCCCTGCTAGTAATTTGACATAAAACCCTGCACATTCCTAAAACATACATTCGTCGATCCTCCGCCCCGCAAACTCGGAACCAATGAAATAAGGCATCAAAAAGTCCAGATAAAGTGTAGATATCTTCCCCTCGGAGCTTGTAGCGGCGGCCGGTCCCACTGTAACAGCGGACCAGTTGCATTTAGCTTGCCTCCGGGTTCCTCCCAACTTGGGTTCTCTTATCGCCTTGTGCACTGGCTCCCTGAGAGTCCCCTTCACCCCACGCAGGAGAAAGTGGGGGGAGGGGGGAGTGGATGAGAAAAGAGTCCTTTGTGCGTGCCCCTGCATCGAACCCGCGGCTCATACCGATGAGACTAAAGTAACGCCGCGTTGTCAAAGTATGGTGTCTGTCACTTTAAGTTTGACTTTTAAACTTGGCGCGCTCGCTTTAAAAATTTACGCGGGAAAGTTTGGGCGGGTTCTTTAAACGGTTCGTGCCCGCACCTGGGTGAGGGTAAAGTGATCCTTGGATTAGTTAGAAATTCGAATTCCTTTTAGGATTTGCGGTTGGAGTTGGAGGATAGTAGGGGTAGTTGAATGGGTTTCAAACAGGACAGGTACCCGTTGACGAAGAGTTATTGGAGAAGGAACAGAAAGGGAAATGCTTAACTATTCCTGTGCATTAGAAAAGGAATAATAAGTTATAATTTTTAGTGGTCGAAACCGAAATTGGTATCTAAAACCCCCTCGACATGTAACAATATCTAACAATCGCGTTATGAAAGCCTCTTTAGGGGTAATTTTCCTTCTTTTCGTAATATATCCCAAGTTTCAAGGTAGTTAAACCTTAAAAGAGGGAAACCTATTTTTCATTGACCTACCACGTGTCCATAAAATAATAACAACATTAGGGTTTAAACCACTGCATTGTAATACAACCATTTTTTTATCGATGTTGGGAATTTCTGGATTTTGCTAATAATTATACCCGAGTAGTCTCTTGCCTACTTTAGATTATTAGTATAAAAAGGGAAGGAAATATTTTTTAATAAGTTTTTGAGGTAAGCCTGATTGACACAAAAAAACTAAACATGAATCAAGTAGTCTGTTATCTTTTCACAATTATGAAAATAAAACGGGAAGGAAATAAATTTTGATTAGTTTTAGTTTTGAGGCAAAGCCTAGTTGTCATTAAGCAACATGACTCAAGCAGTTTCTTACACCTTTTTACGATTATGAAAATAAACCGTGAGGGAAATATATTTTGATAACTTTTTACGGTAAGTCTGATTGTCATAAAACTAAACGACAGAATCAAGGTATTTTTTTGTACTCCGTTAACTAAAAAATTTCCACCACAGTCCGAAGCTGTATCAGAGCACAAATGAGAATTCCTCTTATAACATTGGTCGTTCCGTCACGACGGTGATTTAATAGCGAGACAAAACATACGCACGTGTCCAGCGATTTCGTCAGTTGTCGGCGTGTTAATTTCGGCAAGTGCGACAGTGTTAAACAAGGAAATGAAATGCACCCTTTTTGTTTCCGAGGTGTTTTAATCACGGGACAAATGCGAGGAAAAACATTCGGGGCGCTTCGCCGTTGGCCAGAACCGCGAGCCGCACAGCGCCGACTGATCTATTAATAAAATTATTCATCAAGGATGTAAATGAAATAAAAGGAAGTTTCCGTGGTCTGTGTGTTCCATCGCTCTCAGATGGTGACGAAGTTTTATCGGCTGAGAATGCAGTAAAAGCTTGGGTTACAAAACCAACTAACACTGTATGTCTTGACCTGATAATAAGATGACCTACTTGCCTATACTTACTTAATGTTGTATTCTGTGTTTGCACAATCTCTTCTCTCTCTCTCCCCAAACTCTGTTTTACTGCTCGTTCAGGTCCGCCATTTGTAATCCGGAGCGTTCTCATTGGATGGGGATGCCCCGGATTACAAATGGTGGACCTGAGCGAGCGGGGAAACAGACTTTGGGGGAGAGAGAGGGGAGATCGTGAAAACACAGAATTTTGAACTCGATACAATGCAATCCTGATGGAACTAATTCCTGTTCTGAAACACCTATATCTGTTTTGGGTTGAGGGTAAAGTACCATATTGTGTTTTCATAAGATTTTCTTTTTTTTTTCAGATAGGCCCACAAACAGGCATACCAATAAAAAGGGCTCAGCGAGAGCTTTCTTGAACCCTATTGATATGGCTGTTGGTAGGCCTATCATGAACTTTAATGAGAACACAACATTTTTCCCGTTTTACTTTCACCCCAAAATAGGCACAGAAGTGTTTTCAAAACAACTAGGACTTCTTTTTATCGGCGATCCCTTCTATTAAAATATTGTATAACTTAACTGCATTACGCAATAAAAATTCCATTCTGCCATTTTTCAATAACCCCAGATCTAATTCCTTCGATTAAAGGTTTTCCATATGTAGAAGAGGCTTTTGAGAATTGAATGTCATTCACCTTCCTGCACTTGTAACATTTCGCATATGTAGATTAAAGATATGCATTCCTGGAGGGGGGGGATATTTTTTTCAACTGTCGCCTGCTTCCCTTCCCTTACGTGCACAACGCGCGTCTCTCTGCGGGAGAAACAGGCCCTAATCTTGAGAGAAACCCGCTAACCCCAGCAGCGCAATTCTTGTATTTACCCTAAAGGGGCAGGGGGAGCGGGGGGGGGGGCGTCGAGACCTCTGTCAGGATTGAGCCTCTTAGGGGCTTTATCGCGTCATAAATTGTTGATTGTAGCGAGAAAAACGGCGCGACCGATAGAGCAACTTTCTGCGGGGTTTAAATCTCGAGCGATTTCTTTCCGACTAAAAACCGCATTCTTTCGGAGGGGGGGGGGGGG
>Ga0058701_10004511_pt1 | contig 11322 bp, 8 predicted proteins | sample AgamicOrMae_FD_97039 | JGI IMG/M metagenome (GOLD analysis project Ga0058701, IMG submission 97039) | Agave microbial communities from Guanajuato, Mexico - Or.Ma.e | ecosystem: Host-associated > Plants > Phyllosphere > Phylloplane/Leaf | place: Guanajuato, Mexico | collected 2012-06-04 | reverse complement strand
CTGTATACTGTCTGATTTATGCAACTTGAGGCTCGTTTCCGTATCAGTCGTTCATGCTAAGTAGGAATACGCAATCATTCATGGCCTACCGCTTGCAGATAAGCCCTTTATGTAACTGTTTAACATAGGGGCTGAAATTGTAAAAATCAGTGGGCAAATCTGTATTGTGCGATTTATGCACTGTAAGGCTCGTTTTCGTATTAGTCGTTCCTCCTGAGTAGGAATATGCAATCATTATTCATGGTCTAGCCCTTACGGATACGCCCCTATGACGGCACTTTAAAAAACGAGGGTGGAAATATAACAAATCTGCACGCCGTCGAATTTCGCAATGTTTACTTAAACTGCCGGTGAACCTCGTTCGGCAGAAACGCAGCAGAAGTTCCACTTCATACATGGTGCCATATATGGAAGTTACTTGTGCGTCCTTCCGTATATCACAAGTTCCATTTCATACATGGTGCCATATATGAGAATGATATTTGCGTCGTTCCATATTTCGCAAGTTCCAATTCATACATGGTGCCATGTATGGAAGTTACATGTGCGTCCTCCCGTATTTCACAAGTTCCACATCATATATGGTACCATACATGGCACCATGTATGGTACCACATCAAGGTACAACAACCATATATGGCACCAAGTATCTCATGTATGGCACCATATAACCCATATATGCACGCCATATATGACTTTTTTTTTACAAGGGCTGCCGTCTTTAAGCTGAGTGGAGAGACGTAGAGGGCCCCAACCTAAACATAGGATAAGATTAGATGGAATTTTACTGGAAAAATCCCAACCTGTCACAGGAGCCGTACAGTGGAGTAACACTAGGTTATCTTCAGCGTTTCTCGAGTTGATTAATAGGCAAGACCAAAGCCGGCTCAAGCGAATTTATTGCAAATTCCTATACTGGACAGGAATAGAGAAAAACAACGTAGGTACATGTAGCCTTAATTTTAGAAGAGTCTGCGAAGGGGCAACGACCGATGAATGAACGCAAAAAGTAACAGGAGGCCTATGTCACATCTAACAAACCTTGGAAGCTATTTATTGATAAGGTAAGGAACTAAATTACCTTTTTCGGGAGTTTATACATCAGACCTTTGCTTTCCAAATAGGATGAGCTCTCCTTTCTAGCTGTCGTTAATACATATTTTATGGGCGCTTTTGGGAATGTTTTTATAAGGGAAAAGGAAATTAGATGTGCTTCAAGGCAAAACAGCGCATCAAAGTTGCGAGTGTTTCTAAGAAAACCAATATTTCCCATGGAAAACATTAACAGAGGAGGAGACAACCCTGGGGTCTTAGCGTCATGTTTGAGCGGCTGGTGCTATTCGAACCGATCCCTCAGTCACATAGGTCATCCGAGAATTTCTGGAAATGCTCACAAACGAGAGTTCTCCTACACGAATACATGCTAGTTCTCTCACCTTACCAACCGCACGAATACAATACGCGTTTTCTCTTACCCAGAAGTTCACCTTAGCTCTTCTCTTCAACGGGCGAAATATCCTACAAACGGAAATATCCCTGTACATACGTTCTCCAGTGGAGAAATTGCAACTAGGCGAAAATTTTGCAATGAGGCGAGAGTTCCCCAGCTGAAGCTTTCTTGCGCAGAAGGTCTTGAAAGGAATTAAGCTCCTATACGAAAGTTCTCAAACTCTCCCACAAAAATGCTCTTCAACGGTAAAGTTCTCCTACAGGAACGTTCGTTTGCGAAGAGGGTTTCTGGTGAAAAAAGTATCCCAGTTTTACCGCACGCTCCCCAGTCAACAGCTCCAAACAAAGCATAAAAACTTGGTCACAGAACGAATCTTCTGCCACTTCCTTTCGGACTAAAGTATGAAAAGGAGACGATTAATTGTCTTTAATCATAGGAAAAATAAGAAACCCGTTTTGGGGGATGCTATACCTGTTTTGGGCGTGAAACTAAAACGGGCTAGTACGTATCTCAGTTATTTTTCAAGATAGATCTATGTTCAGCCATATCATTCAAATGGTCTCGGCGAGAGCTTTCCAGTGATGTGGCTCAACATAGGTCTATCTCAACAGGTACGTAAGGGAGTAATGCGTATTTTGATTAGTTTTCAAGATAGACCTATGTTCAGCCATATCATTCAAATGGTCATGGCGAGAGCTTTCCAGTGATGGGGCTGAACATAGGTCTTGAAAATAAACCAAAATACGTATTACCCCCGTTTTAGTAAACAGGTATAGCATTGCACACAAAAACAGGTGTTTCGTTTTTGCTGTTATAAAGAAAGAACTTTTTTTGAGGTGCCCAAAACGCGAAATTAACATAAAGGCCCAACTAAAATTTTCATGGTTTCACCATTAGAGCGATGTGCTATTCAGAAGCGTGTGGTTCCCATTTATTGCAAAGCAACGTTACAAATGATTACTTACAATCAGATAAAACCGTTTAGCCTGCTAGAAAACTTTTAGAAACAAAAAAGGGAATGAAGATATCCTGGGGTCACGGCTCATATCGTGACAGCAGTTACTCTCTTAAGGCGTGGCCCACTTTTGGCGCAACCTCAATAAAACTGACATCACAACTTCCACATCGCCAGTCAAAACTTCAAAAGAGGAAAAAACTGTACGAAAAAAACAGTAGGTGACGCGACTAACGATGGACTGTGCAACTTTAGAAAGCCTGGCGGCACATCAAAAAGAATCCGATCAATCAAGGCAGACTGTCGTTTCATCAACTTCCTCCAAGTAAAATTCACTTTAAATCTGAAAAGTAGAATTTTCGCCTCTAGCGCTTTCATCAGCAAATCACTTCAAGAGAAAATTGTCCGAGGCAGAAGGGACCTACCTTGGCGTCAGTGAATTAAACTGTCGCTTGAGCCTGCCTCTAGGCTACAAAGCAGAAGCAGAATTACGTATGATATGTTAAGTTCGATGGCCTGTGATTTGCTACTCGGCTTGGAGATGAAGAAGTAGAACACAAAAGGTAGCAAATGCATCACAGTAAAAACAAAACAACCATTTAGGGAATGCTATACCTGTTCCGGGTATGAAACTAAAAAAGGGGTAGTACGAATTTTGATCACTTTTCAAGATAGACCTATGTTCAGCCACATCATTGAAAAGGTCTCGGTGAGAGCTTTCCATTAATGTGGCTGAACATTGGTCTATCTTGCAAAATCATCAAAATACGTAACACCACCGTTTTACTTTCAGACCCAAAACAGGTATAGAACTCCTTAAAACAGATGTTTTCTGTTGACTGTGATCACATAATATTTACACTAATCATCACGGACGAAAAAGTCGGCCGCCTGACGAAGGTGTAGGAGAGCAGATAGTGGTATACTGGATTTTATTCAAGTTGTGAATGATACCGGCAACCCTCCAGAAAGTTAGCCTTTATTAACCGACGATGCCGAGTAAAGATATTAGCTATCGCTCTGCTTAAGAGCTCGTGAGTTAGGTTATCAACGTAAGCATAAAAGCAGCTGGAAATGAGATGCAAGTGTCGTTGTGTTGACGATCGAAGTGCGACTCCCTCCCGCCTCTTACCTTTGAAATATTGCATCTCACTGCACACCTCGACTGTATTCGCGCACGTAAAGAGCATAAAAGCAAGTCTGTGACTTCATTGCGTCGACCTGCGCGTTCCGCTGCTTCTAATTTCGAGATTAAAATAACGAGAAGTGGTTCCATGTTTCATGTGCTTTAACGGCGGCGACGTGGTCGCAATGCAAATCAACGAGCCATCTTTTCTTTTCCGTGTCGATTGCTGTCATTTAATCGGAATCCACCGCGGTTGCGTAAGGATCGACTCAACTGCAGCCATGACACTTAACAGCACTTAGGTTCATGAGGAAATGAAATGGCAGCTCGTACGCTGATATGAGAAATTCATTTCAACGATCCCGATCCAGCTAATCTTTCGAACCCAAAAGCGCCAAAGTTTGGTCGTCTCAGCGGTAGACCGACAATCAAATTTTATCAGGTGATACATTTACGAAGCGCTATTTTAAGGTGCCACCAAATGATCGTAGAACAATGAATATTTTGTGAAGTTTAGACATATCAAGATTGGTTATCAGTAACAGAGTTGACTGTCATAGTGGTACTGATGGGTTATGTTTTACCCTACTACTGTATTTGGAGAAAGATGGGAATAGCAAAGTACCCCATTCAGAGCTTCAATATCTTCCCCACACTATCTCGGGGAGGGTATAAAAACTTGTAACTAGGGAAGATAAAAACTTATTAGCCAACAATGAAATTCAAATGAAATATGCATAAAGGCTGAGTATTTTTAATGTAACCATGGACCTGTTGTCATATAATTGTAGCATTGAATTACTTGAGATAGTCTGATGTCTTCACATCATCTCTTTGAATGGTAGAAGGAAAACCTGCAAGATTGCCATCCATATCCGAGGTAAAGCATGCTGAGGAATGGATGGTAAAGGCGTTAGATATTCGGAAGGTTCTCAAGGAAATTGCTCTATCTCGGGTCAGATTGCCTTCGCGGCTTTGTGTGTTCTTTTTTTCATCTCCAAGGCAAGCAAACATTTACCGTAAGGCATGGCCCACAGAAAGGGTACCTTAACCTATGCTATCGTCATAATGCCTGTTGCTGCTCACTTCTCGGTGGTAGCTGCTGCCGCTGAAAAGTAGGCAACATACTTGGAAACAGATTAACCGAGACTAAGTTGAGTGTTCCATGGAGGTGCCGAGATGATGGTTGCAGAGGATAGAGGAAAGGAGGAGGAAAGAGACAAGAGAAGATGCACAAGAGTAAATTTAAGGAATAAAAGAAGGAGCAGAACGACAGATCATATACTAACGAAGTATGGAATCTACGAACACAAAGAAAAAGGCATATACATATATTTAAGAAGGGATACGCAGCACAGGTATTATCGGCCACAACACCTGCAGTTGAAGAGTGCGCCCCTGTTGTGACAATCTGGACGAATTTGGTCCTTTATTTCCCTAGGAGACAGGAGACGGAGCTTTTTACCATTATAAAGACCTGCAGTATCTTCAGCATAGCGATTTGTGATTTCCCAATGAATAGAAATCAGAAGTCTGGAAAGAGTTTCCATGCAGAAGACTAAAATGAGGAAGCTTTCATGACATATCACTCGAAAATGTTCACTATTAACGACACACACAGACGTCTGTGAGACTTTTCTGAAAGAGATGGATAGTGATTGCACGTTCGTACTCGGCACAACAAATTTGAGCAAAAATTCGAGTCCATTCTAATATTAACGATGACGTCATAATGAGCTTCAAAAAGGATAAAAACTAAACGATTGCATATTGGTACTACTACAAGGACTACAGGAGGTTTATTGAGGCTATCACAAAACTATTACGGCTATTACGAATTGCGTTACGGTTGTCGTTAATATTTTACAGCGACTTCATTTCCTTTTGTGGCAGTCACATATTTACCGCTATACGCTATTTACAGGTTCGATTTGATTGCAATGAACGCTTGTTGTACCTTCATGAAGAATATATATATATATTACGTTACCTTTCATTCAACTTTAAGACAACTTACATTAAAAATTAATTGAACAAATTCTTATAAGAAGTTTCAAAATGAGGTTTTGGTTGTTAGATTGAGTAATAAAGGATTAGAGGGGGCGAGGGTGCTCAATTCACCAACCCTGTCGCTCTATCCCACCAGAAAATTTTCCTTGGCAGCTGAATGCACCTCGATTTATGACAAGGCGTTTAAACAAATGGTCCGCTGAACATTTAGTTGGGGTTGAAAAATTGAGCGGGGGAAATGCGAGCAACGTGACTCTTGGTAATCAAGCCTCCTTAGTCGTAATGCCAGGCGATGAAAACGTCTGAAGGCTACTCGTTCTTTACATCTCAATTATTCCCGGTCTTTACTTGAAATTTGCGGCGAGGTACTTTTGTCGGAGAGAGAGAGAGGGAGCATTCACTCAACAGGATTCTTTAATTGTGAACGGAGATGAAGAGCCAGCGGCAGTTGGGTTGGCTGGGCTCGCGGTCGGCGCGGCGCGGCGGTTTCCGTGGCTAGGCCGTCTGCGCCTGCCGAGGCGCCTGCTCAGGCGCTCTGCCAAGGCGCACAGGCGCGACCCCGGCGACAAGCGACGGACTTGTGCATGGGAAAAGGGAGCTGTTCACTTCAGCACTTTGTCATCTTTTCATTAGCAGTCTGCTATGCACTGCTGGAAATGCCGTCCAGCGAAAGCCTTAGAGGAAAAGTGATCGTGATCACTTTCATGTGCACATGAATTTCAAGTGATAACGTGAAAGGAACAGCTACAAAACGTCAACCTAAAGTGCAGTGTTCCATCTTCCGGGTTCTGGTCTTCACCGCTTGAAAGATGAGAGGATCGCGAGAGGAGCAAGGCACCTACACGAACGGTAGCCCGTAGAGTGATGCAACTAATCTCTCGGCGGCATAGTTTTTGTCGCTCAGAAGTTAGCATTATCAGGCTTGGCGACAGTCATGGCGCAGTGAGGCACAATGTCATTCAGAGCGGCGTTACAGAGGGGCAAGGAACAAGTCACAACCTGACCTTACTTCCGCGGTTCTAAAAATCAAATTGAAATTAAAAGTTGAACAAAGGGTGATTAACAAGCTGGAAAAAGTCTTCCAATGCATGAGTAACGAATGAAGGGTAAAGAATATGATTGGTAATTCATGCATTAACCTGTATTTTTAAATTCCATGGGGGAATCGAACATTCATATGGTCCGAAACTAATTGCAGATATAGCAAAGGAATTCGAAAGAACTTAAAGTAAGCTTGCATTTAATAAATGAAGCTTTTTTTTGGGGGGGGGTGCTATGTTAAACTTACAAACCAAACGTGGTTCTTCTATTGAGGGCGTCAATCATAAGAAGTACCTCAGAAATACTTCCCCGCAATAAGAAAAAGTTAGAGGGAACGCGCTTATCTAAGAAAAACAAAATCAAAAGTTTGCCAAAGATGAAGTTAGTCGGACTCCTTACAGAGTTGTGCATCCGGACACTTCTGACCGCGCTTTTTATTCTGCACTCGCAAAAAGAGACAGCTCAATCTAGGTACCAACAGTAAACAAAGGCGAGAAACTGCCGTTCTGAGCAGAGTTGGGGAGGGGCGTTTTTAAATAGGGCAGACGAAGTAACTTCGAGCCCATTCATCAGATCCCTCTGGTCCAGATGATGCACACTACCATCCCTAACACTTCATCAAAGAACTGGACTTGATTTCGATAAATACAGTGAATTTGATTAGGTGAGCATTATTAACTTCAACAAAAGGATCTGATATGCTGTGTTAGCCTTCCCCTTCAAATATACCAAAAGAAAAACACATACATTGGGTACATGGAGCACCCACAGTGCTTTGCTGGGTCCATACTAGATTCACCGGATAAATTTACTCTAACCCGGTCGGGGGACCCAATGCACAATTTTAGAGTTAAAGAACTATAAGTTATACAATTTTATTAAAACAAAATCCTGATTTCAGTCGAACGATACCATAACTATTTTTGTCGACATACACAGTCTGATCAAAACGCAGAAAATGTTTGCTTATGGAATGAAATCTATGCTGATCTATTCGAGAATCAAGCATCGTGAAATTCACACTTGGCAGTTCCTGTACTAGCCTACAAAAGGTTTGGTTACCTGACAACCAAAGTCCTATGAAACAAAATTAACGGCGCAATACGGCCCTAAACGTACGCTATAAGCCTTCAATGTCATCATCCTTTTTTGAGATGACAGCAGTAACAATGTCAATGAAGATTTGTTATGCCAGCGCCATTTTTATGAAAGCATCTCAACCTGCGACAGATTTTGAGATGCAAACCAAAGGCCTCTACTCCAATATTTAACCTTTCTTCTCGTTTATGTTACTAAGCAAGCACATAAAATGATCATAACGTATTGTTTAGAATGTGTGAGTAGTGCCCCTGGCCCGCTTCAACGTTTTACGGGCGCATAAAGAGCCAGTTTTACATTCCACGCAAACTTGATAAACGCGTTTTTTCTTCTTTTTTTTTCAGGAACACGGCACGACGTACGTGTTGACCTGGATAAGCTAAATGCTGACCAGTAAAATTCCTTTTAGGATGACAGTGAGGGAAGGTTTCACTAAATTTGAATCAGTGTCTCTGAGATTCAGTAAAAATTCTCTGAATTTCAGTCAATACAGCAACACTCAAAAAAGTTTAGAGTTGCTATATTCACTGAGTTTCAGGAAATTTTCGCTTAATCTGAGAGACTCTCACTGATTTTTTAGAGTGTTTATTGCGATATTGGTCGGATAGGCTACTCTCTATAAGTCCTAAGGGCAAGGTTAAGAGCGAGGTTTCTGAATTCTTAAATACGCAATTTATAGGAATAACTTAGCTTCAAAATGTTGGTGTCAAAGATTTCCTGAAGAGGCGTGAAGAGGCGGTGCTTCAAAAGATGACTAGACTCGCTGATTATTAAGGTTGGGTGTTAAGTTAACTAAATAACGGATCTTGTCCACACACCTAGGGGACAACTTGCACAGCCTCCTTAATGATATTAGCTGGTGATAATCCTTAGTTCAACAACGCTTATCTCCCCTTGAACCTTACTCTTACCTACCGACCACTGACCAGACTCGGCGTCGCTTTGGCAAAAACCAAAATTAACTGACCATCGTTACAAAGTCCACAACGCAATTACATTTAACCCAATAAGAGGGCGCCTCAGCCCTGCAGGGCAGGGTCACTTGGATCGAGTTGCAATTTCATTGTTAAATTACAAATTAGCTGACTTAACATAATCTCCGATCCACGCAAACGAGAAACCTGCCTGCGAAGGGATTTTGCGAGGTAACAAACCCGGAAATATACTTTGCGCCAAAAATTAAAACGAATAGAGCTGTGAAAAATCCCAAAGGAGTTTGCAACTTCCGCAATGGAAACTCATGAAAACTTGAAAATTGGCTGACCCTTGCTAATCTACTTCAATTAAGGAGGCTGATGGATTTTTTTAGGAAATGCCATGCAGAGAGACTCTGTCATCTTATAATCTCTAAACTCTATGAATCAAAGCAGTTGATTAGATTAACAAATTTAGCATTTTCAGAAAGAGTCTCCAAAACTTCGTACGTCTCTGATGAAAACATAGCGAATAATTGCAGTAAATTTTATGATGTATGATTTTTGAAGAAAAAAGGACTTAATTACAAGTATTATATTCCTACCACTTGCAATGAGGTATTTCAGCAAAAAGTTTGGACCATACCAAACACCCACCATCTTTTACTTTGAAAATGCGAATTATTTAGTTTACTTGCAATTTTAACTCTCGGTCCACTTGATAAATCTTTCGCTTTACAAAGTTTTACACATTTTTCGTAACAACAAAGTGATAAACTTCGCGAAAATCTCATACTCCAAAATTTGTGTCTAGCAGAACACACTGATCAGCAGGTGAGTCTCGAGGTTGTCTGCTGGACACATATTTTGAGGAATGCGATTATCTGGAAATTTCTGACGGTTAAAACTTTTTTATATGATACGGAAAACGTGTAAAACTTATATGAGTATAGATTTCACTAATAACGGGCAGAAATTGCGAGGAAAGCACATTATTCTTTTTTTCGGGTAGCTGTCATAAGCGCCAAAAACCACAAGCGCCAGCGCCAATACGAAACCGCCAAACGAGAAAAGTCGCAAACGCCAAAGGTCTTAACCACAATACCAACCTTACCTAACCTAACCAAGCTTAACCTTACCTAACTTAGCCTAACCTAACTTAACCTAACGTGACCTAACCTAACCTATACGAACATTAGCGTTTGCGACTTTTCTCGTTTGGCGGTTACGGACTGGCGCTTGCGGCGTTGGCGCTAATGGTTTTCGGCGCTATCGAATGCCCCCCTTTTTTCAATCAAAGATGGCGGCAATTTTTTATGGTCCAAAGTTTCTGCTGGAATACCTCATTACAATATCATAGTCAATGCTTGCAAGTAAAAAATTCTGAGCCTTCCTTGAACACAATCTTGTATCAAATTTATTGAGAAAATAAAAGAATGACGGCATTTTTTCAAAGTAGGCCAGTGTGTCATCTTGGTTGCTCCGCTCGGGGAAACGTTAACAAACAGCACTAGGCGCGGATAACCCTCGGATACAAAATTCGCAACGGATAATCCTACGTGGCGTCGGCGTCGCCTTTCCGTATCGTTAGCTCACCCCCCCCCTCTGCCCCCCCTCCCTCACAGACCGCCCCAAAGGATTGCGACGGTCGCGCAGTGCGACAAAGAATAACGACAAAACGAGGAATATGTAGTGAGACATTCATTTCGGAAGAAGTGCCTTGAAGTGCAATGGAGTCGACGGCGCTTGTAGGGCGGCCTGACGCAAAAGAGGCGCTACTGATTTATACCCTTCCACCAAATTGTCTTTGTGAGAGCGCCCTCCGAAAGCCCTTTGGCGTTCGACTCTTAACACTTACCCGTTTCGTGGGATGGTGCACCACGCGTATTCCAGTTTTCAATCATTAGCCCAACGGAGACGCAGGGTTTCTAAGCTGACTTTACCATCCAGCCTGATGCCGCTCAATTTCCAGCTGTAGCATAAATGTGCATTCTAAAGATGACTCAGTAGTCAGTAGATATCTACATACTGTCTGTCAAAATCGAACCACTCATTCACTTCAGTGGTTCGGTTTCAATTTAAAAAAGTGCATATCTAGCTACTGATTCTCAGTAGGTATTCACTGATTCTCGTTTGTAGAGTAGACGATTATCTACTGATTCTCAGTAGGTTTTCACTGATTCACGTTTGTAGGGTAGACGATAAGTAAGAGGTATCAGATTAGGCGAAATGCCGATGACCTGACCCGGGCTGAAACAACCTTGGTAAACTTCATCGACTAGGGTAACGAAATATTCACTTAATTTTCGCATTTATAGGTCACTTATGTTGTAATCATAATGATATAAAAGGTAAAATCAAGTTGGGAGACCTGTCTTTCAGAGTTTACAAAAGTTTGGGATTAAAATAATGAAACACATTAAGGCAAAATTAAAATTCCGAAATTGTCGACCAAAGTTAAAGAGGTTAACTGCATTCGATCAAGGAACCTATTGCTATATCAACAAGCATCTCGGCAATGCTTTATGGAACGCACTCTGAAAAAGTCAAATGCGAGAAACGAAAATTAAACAGAATTGAATAAACCTGCGCTGATAATTGACAGTAGAGGCTGACAGCCGGTCGCCCGATCGCGCCCGTGTTTGGGTTAGAGTGAGAGGGAGCGACAGAGCGCTTGTACGTTTGGTAAGAAATCCCGAGCGTGGCCGAGGTCAGCCGATGTCCACTG
>Ga0058701_10004510_pt1 | contig 11323 bp, 5 predicted proteins | sample AgamicOrMae_FD_97039 | JGI IMG/M metagenome (GOLD analysis project Ga0058701, IMG submission 97039) | Agave microbial communities from Guanajuato, Mexico - Or.Ma.e | ecosystem: Host-associated > Plants > Phyllosphere > Phylloplane/Leaf | place: Guanajuato, Mexico | collected 2012-06-04 | reverse complement strand
TTTATATTGAATACTTCCCTTATTTATCAATTTTTCGCCGCGTTATCAATTTTTCTTAACAATTTTGTTATATGGGTTTTGCTAGCGTTGGAGGGAAAGTATTACGCGATCTTCAGGGCTGAAATTTTAGCTGTTATGTCTTTTCTTGGTCGCAAAACGTATTCGGTGGAAACTTTTTTTTCTTTCGTGAAATCAGGCCTAAAGGCCTTAATTATTTCAAAATGGTACTGGTAGTAACGCCTAATTGAATAAGACTGCTATTTAGCTCGTTATAACAGGAACTTTGTCTTCCTGAATTAAGCATTTTGTTGATAATTTAATCTCGCAAATCTGATATTATGTCTGAACAGCACTATGTTACAGTGTTAATGGTGCGGCTAAAGCAATCGCCAGCTTTTTAAAAAAATGTATAAATATTCTCAGTAAAACTTATGAGGCTGTTCGCACGTGCATTTAGAAAATGGTCTTCGTAGAACACAGTGTTATAAAATGCCTGTTGGTCCGGCACTTGTAGGTGCCTTGTTATAAAGGTAAAACTGGTTGAAGCCGTATATTTGTTAGTTTTCTGCTATATAAATAAAAAGCTGTCGAGCTCCTCCATTTTTTCTGCTCTGAACAAATCTATCGTGAATTCTAATTAGAAAACGATTTTATTCCCGTCGTAACTTCCCAAACTGGAATAGTATTCCTAATCAGTAAGGACAGGTAGGTTGCCATGAACTATCGGGGTTCTATGCACAAGGTTACTGAAGAGAAAGCATACTTGGATTTAAGCGGCGTGTGTACCCGAGATAAATCAGGAATCTGTTTTGGAAACGTTCCAACTGACCGACTTCGTCGGTGCACATAGGATAAAGCATTGTAACATTTTGTCGATGATTGTTTTTAGAGGCTTATGCTGAAGAATTGGTCGTCCTCTCGTCAGTAATGTATTCAAATTTGTAATTGATCATTATCGTTATCGTAACAAGTTTGAATCTAGTTTGAATAGTTGCGTTTTCTGTTTATTACATTGTGAAGAGTAACGAGATGCTACCCTGTAATTTACGTCGCGCAGCACGGGATCTGCCTAAGTACTGATATGATGAGAGTATGAGACTTTGCATGATTCTCATGTTAAGACAAGCTTGGATGAATTTAAACATACTCTTGAGTAGAGGTAGGCTTATTTATCTTCAGATATTTTGTGTTATTTTGTCACGCGATTCTCGTAAAATACGGATCTGTTCTCATTTCTTTTTTGATCTACACCTATGCTAAGTTTGTGATCACTCCTCTGTATTCCTCCATCATGTGCCATATATAGGTACTCTGTTGTATGTCCTCTTTATGGAGCTCTGTTCCCTGAGGACTAATCGTGTTAATAAATAAAAAATACTATAAATTAAGACAAAAAAACTGGGTATTTAACCCTCTACCGCCCAGCGATGCCGTTCGGAAACAGAAAAAATATTTTAAAGAATACTTTCAGCTCAGTACTGTCACAATTTAAAAATTATCACCCCTCTGGAAACCGAAAATTTGATAATTAAGTCATTTTCCCAAGCTTGAAAAATTGCTTTTTTCACTGGAAAAAGTCCTTCCAATTTCTCTTAAGCAAAATTTAACTCCAAGTACTTTGGGCTGTTATGGGTTTAACATAATTTCAAAGGGTTACTTGACGAATTTTGTCAGCTTTTGAGATTCGTAAGTAGCTATATCAATGGAGAGCCCTCGCCGAGCCCTTTCATGTGGTATGCCTTCAATTCAGTTGTCAGGATCGTCAAGTGATGTAAGGTTTGATGAGGGAGAGAAATGAGATGAGGCTGAGCGAGGTTAAGTGAGGTTAGGTTAGATGAGGCTCGATGGCGTTAGGGTGGGGAGTCAAGCACGTGTCGCAATTGTCCGAAAATATGTATAGCACTTAATAATATGCCTATTATTTAAAGCTCCGGCGAACAAACTTACTTCTCCGGGATCAACCCAGACGGCGAGCTCATGAGGCAGGTTTTCGAGGATATCCTGGACGGGGACTCCGCTCTCCCTGGCTGCCCGTTCCAGCACAGGATCCACAGGATCTCCTGTTTTGAGGCAGCGGTACGCGGATCCCCGGAAGGGCTTCTCAGGATACCAGTGTCCTCGAAACTTGTCCTTAAGGGCGCGCTCCAACTCCTCGCCAAAAATATTGACCCTTCTCCGAGGTAACTTGTTGTACAGGTACGATATAACGAAGTTGAGGGCTACTTGCACCTCGATGTGCATTTTGGCTTCACAGCTGAGGGCACTTGCTCTGAAACAAAACAGAAAAACAATCGTTAGCTACATATTTCCATTTCAGCGATCGATCGTATTAAGATAATGAATGCTCGCTATGTCACGGGATGGGTCCGATATATCCTCAGGGTGTCTGGCAACCCTTGAATCCTTGGTAAGAGCCTTGAATGAGAATCGCCCATGAAAACCTCTTGAAAAAGCCTTGAATTATCTTTAAAGTACTTAAAAAACCGACTAATATTATTACTTTTTATCTATTATTTACCGGAAAATTATGACTATATCCAAATGTCGCGGTTAAAATTGCTTTTCACAAACGATGAACAACACTCACGAAAGGGGAAATTTACCCTAGGAGACCCCCTGAAAAATCCTTATTGTTTTTTGAAAAATCACCTGACACCCCCTTTTCCAACCTATTCCTCAACCTACCCTCCTCTACCTAGCCTCCTAACCTAATGCAACGTAACATTATAACCTAACCCTAAGCAAGATAATCTACGTTATAGCGGACGACTGATCGGAACACTCGTAACATAACTTAACATATTGAATGTAAGGCCGTTACGTTGTTCTTTGGTGACCTACTTTTGAGTCAGACGATACAAGTAGTATGATACGTAAGGGCTCGGCGAGAGCTTTATTTGGTTGTAATGTAATATATCCACGCTGAATACTAACCTCAATATCATGAAATATATGCCAATTTTACCATTCTGCAAAAGACAAAAGTGCTAAACAGATTTTTTTCCCTTTCTCCCTTCTCTTTGAGCTGTTGCAACAGCGGCTAATTTTCTTTCCTACATCAGCTAAAAACGAAATGGATTTGCCTCAGGAACTCATTGCCAGCCCAGCCTTCTCTTGTGGAAATAACAACGCGCGATTCATTTTTGCGGTGCCCATCGTGTCGGTTCTACACGGAAAAAAGAGGTTTTGTTACGGCAACAAAATTAGGGACAACAAATAAATTTTTTGTTGCTGCAACCAAAAATCTTGCCGCAGCAACCAAGCGTTTTGTTGATAGAACCAAACATTTTGTTGTAACAAAATATTTTTGTTATCCCTATTTTAACAAATGATTTTGTTGGTATGACAAAACTTTTTTTTTCCGTGATCTGTTGTGGCCACACGACTGCTCGGTATTTAAATTCAGCTACGTGCCTTCAATAGAATTAACATGTCTGTTTACTTGTTTCGAAAACCTTTTGATTTCGACACATCCGAATCGCTTTGACAGACGAAAACAGTTGTTATTGCTTGGCGTTAAGACGAGATGTCGCCATCCTTCTCCCCCCTCCCAACCCCGCCTAGGAATAGTTGCCCCGTTATAAATACGTTTGTTGGGGGGGAGGGGAGTTAGGGGGGCTCGATGGCTATTGGGTCAAGCAATGTTCGCCTCGCACCTTTGTATATGCCCCCTCTGAGTTTAGCCGAACGAAGATGTTTTAGCCGGATTCCGACCTTTAACCAGCTTTAGTCGTAAAATTCAGGTTAACTTTACACAGCTGAATTAGTTTTTCAACTGAATTCCGACGAGTCTAGCTGCAAAAATATAACCGTGAAAGTAGGCTTTTTAAAATTCAAATTTAGTCGTATTCCGAACTATTTAGGGATACATCACTAAAAACGGCTAATTTTGCCAAAATAGGAAAATCGAACATTCCTAATTTCGACATTACAGACAGCTAATTCAGCCTTAAAAGTGAAAATAATTATACAGATGAAAACTAACAATAAGTTAGAGTTTTAGTCGGATTCCGATCGATTAAACGGTTGGTACAGCTTTAAATTTAGCGGATTTTGAGGAAAAGTCAAACCAAGTTGTATGAGGATTCGGACCTTTTGAACAGCTTCCATGAAAAGTGTGGCTGATTCGCAAAACGCGAATATTTCCCATCGCATATTAGATTGAACCGTATAATGTTGGATTACTTTTTAAATGGCCAGTGAGCTCAAATAGCTTTAAAGATAATGTACTCCTACCAACCGTTATTCTTGTTTTATGTATGATCAAACGCATATATTTATATGCGACAATTTAAACTCATCTGGGGCTAGTTTAAAAAAGCCCCTTTTGTGTAAGAATAACCTTCCTACACACACAAATAAAATGACAATGGAAATGAGATTTTTTTCAACAAGCCTGGTTGCTAGCGCAGAGCTAACCCAACCTGCTGACAATATTAAAGCAAGGTGAACTGTCGAGTCTGGCACCTCACCAGAGCACCTTGCCAAATCATCTTTAAAAAAGCAGCCAATTTGGCTACTCAGCTCAATTTTTGTAGACAATGGAAGAAGAATTTGACCGAAATGATTGGCTCATCGTTTTGTACGCCGCCATATTGGATGGTAGGTAGGGTAGTATGTCATTCTAGCAGGCATTTAAAAGAGAGTAGCTGATTGTTCAGTCGGGGTACAGACGCTATTGAGGAAATCTTGCAGAGTGAGCTCATCGAGTGGTAGGCAATAGGTAAACACCAGTGTAGGCAGGGTTGCCTACGTCTCGTCGGAGGACTTAAATCAGTGTTGTCAGATTCCGCGACTCCGTCAAATTTAAACGCGTCTAACTTTTTAACCGTTTAAGATAACATAATGTTGAATCCCATTTTTGGAATGCTCAGCTCGAGAGCGATCCAAAACATATCCAACATGCTATGTTATCTTTAATGGTTAAAAAGTTAGACGCGATTAAAATTTACGAAATTGCGGAATCTGGCAACACTGACTCAAATCGTATTATTTCGTCAGTATTAACTGACCCATTCGTTTCTGTTTACATAAATTTGATCTTCCTAACTTGGGGTATGACGTGCAGCTGGAAGTTGCAGCTACAATGAGTTCGTAGATGCTTGACGTCAGGCTTGGTATTCATTTTTTTTTCTTATTGCCTATGCCATATCAACCATTATTATGTTCCCAAGCCTGATTTTAAGAAAACTCGCCTACTCCAACGCAGCCGAACTGAAATCTATTTAAGTCGAAGCGTGCTGAGAAGATTGATTGATCTTTATTTGCCCATTTTACCTAAATTAGGTTTTGTTACGTCATTTTTAGGGAAGGTCTTTAACTTTAGGTAACATAAGAGAAAATGATAACGCAATTTAAGGAAGGCATAGATTTTTTTCAGTCTCCTTTCATGGATTACAGATGCTATGGGCGCAGAAAGAAAACCGCCCTACAAAAATTCCATTACGCACTTTCAATCACTTTTCTTGTGCACAACAATCGTATCAATTGAAGAAACCACGCATTTAAGTCAGAAAAAGGTCAAAGGAAACTCGCTAGTAGTCTCCCATTCATTTGACAGAGCACCCATGTTACGTATGCCAGCTGGCGGGAAGGGGAGGGGGGGAGGCGTTCGGACGGGAACGGAGGGGCTTTACCCTAATAAGCATGGACACCCAAGGTCAGCTATAAAGACGTCACTAGACTGGTGGGGTCTACTGAAAATCCTGCAATGGGTCTATGGAAGTTATTCCAACTATCCGATGTATACCATGTTTTTTTTCCTTACTTTTTTTTACCTTAAGCTGTGATTTATAATTTAGAATTCGACCGTATTTTGCCATTTATCCTTCCCTTGCAAACCGAAATCAGTAAGTATTGTGCTTTTCGCTTCAGTGAACGAAAATCTTCTCAAACTTTGTCCAACCCCTTTCCTTTTTCAAACCCATCAAGTTCGCATACAAAACTCGAGGAATTTTGGCACGATAATTTAGCGACTTTTTTTTAACTAACTACAGTTCTTTCGTACGCAACGAAGTTTTCCCTTGTCATTCTTTTGAAAAAAAATTTTTTTTTTCCAGCAGCATTTGTATGGCCACTCTAACAAACTTCCACGCATGAGAAAGTAAAAAAAAAACATATTTTTGTGATTAAAACAAAACAAAAAAGGTTAAAAAAACAAACAAAAAAAAACGTTCTTACGATATTGTTGTAATCCCTAACTGTAAGAATGGAATCCTACAGTATTTTGTTTAAAAAACAAAATGAAATAAAAATTAATTGATTTCATTGGTTTGGAATGTCGATGTCTTTTGAAATTATTCTTTTTAAACACGTTTTCCTCCCTTATTTTATTTAAATATTGATGTGATTGATTTTTGCAGGGTTAATTCCCGCCCCATTGCCTAACCTCTTGGAGAAGCGAATATTTCTGTTTCAATGACTCGAGTAGACTAAAAAGCCGGCATTTCAGCCATATTTTGGATTTTATTTTTAAGTTTTTTGTTACATCACAAAACAATCGCGTGCGACAAGGGCACAAAACTACATCATGCGATCGGAAAACTTAGTAAAAATAGGTCTGATAAGCATTTTAAATGAAAGTACATTACTGGTATTTTAGTGGGCCAGCCGCGGGTACCTCGTCACGAATACTTCACAACTACCAGTATTACGTAAATGAGAAAATAACCTATTGCAAAAGGAAGACTGCAGATTCTCATGCAAATGACCCAATAAATCTCCGGCTTGTCAGGAAATGACAAGTTATCATATTCTACCTTTGATCACCTTTTTTCCAGAAGTGATCATTTAATGTGATCATTTATCGCATAACTCGTCTGTTTTTATTTCTTTAAAATCATAATATCCTTAAACCTTTAGAAGATGTAACTTTTCAAATAGGAAATATTTTGTGGTATTGGATGGCGTAAAACTGCGGACTTCATCCTGCAAAAAGTAGCTATTGGTTTTAAAAGCAGTGCGCAAGTTATTCAGTTCTTAGTACGAAGCAAGAAGTTCAAAACTAAATATGAAATAAATGGTCTTGGAAAAGGGAAACAAACTTATCGAGGAGTATCGGCGTCGAACAAGAACTACCCTTATTCCTCATGTGTCATCAACATAAATAAGCGGATATGAAAATTTCATCTCAAACTCGATGCCGTAACGTAACGTTTATGTGTTCTCTTTTCCAATAAATTCATTTTTTTATTTTCTTACCTTATGACAATTAAAATAAAAAAGTAACTTTGAGTAGATGTTTACTCAACTTCAAGTGTTACAATAATCATTGTCAACTCAGTGTTGCCAGGTTCTGGAAATTTCAAACTCGAATATTTAATTATCTCTAACTTTACACAGGCCCAACCATTGTTATGTAGATATCATGTAGTTCTGCTATTTCGTTGCAAGGAGTGATTCTGTGCATGTTGAGATTTTTTTTTTTTTTTTTACTTTAAGGAAGAGAACATTTTTAAAATTACGAAATTTCTACAAGGCTGTATTCAGGTGTGCCAACCTTGTACCGCTCTTTGTAGATGAAAATATAAGAGGGCGGAGATTTTGGGAGGACCAATGCAATTGTGCCATTTTAAAAAGTGTTACGATAATCAACACCTGTTAATTACATTAACATATCCGTGAAACATTAATTATGCCAGTGCCGGCAAAAGAGCCACGAGAGTTTTTTTTATGATAACTTTTAAGCTTTGTTAGAATTAGTTACTGGACGGAAAAGTACAGTTGATCCTTAGCCGAGGTCTAGCGCGGGTACAATCGGATCAAGGCCAAAAAAATGGGTGCCTGTCTGGGTACCTATTTGTCGCATACTGATCGGAACTTCTCAAGGGCACTCGGAGCATTCGGTACTCCGCAACATAGGTCCCTATATTCTCAAATATATTTTGAATATTTTGAGCTTACACAGGGTGTATTATGACCTTTTTTTCCAAACTTATAAAGCTGCTACCTGGCATAATATACCTTCCGAGACCTGAAATTCATATTTACAGGCTGGAAATGCCCCCTTTTAACTAACTACCGCCCAGCGATGCCGTTCGGAAACGGAAAAAAAAACATTTGACAGGATCTTTTCAGTTCATTACTGTCAGAATTAAAAAAATATCACCCCTCTGGAAAAATAAAATTTAATAATTTAGGCATTTTCCAAAGCTTTAAACTGCGTAGGACTTTAATGGAAAAATTCCTTTTAATTTCTCTTAAGCTAGATTTCATTCCAAATACTTTGGGATTTTATGGGTGCATTTAAAATATAAAATCTTAAAAACCAAAATTGATTTTATTTCCCCCCTTTTTTTAGGTGTTTAGAATTTTTTAACGTGACAATTATTTAAAGTGAAAAATGCTTATTCCAAGCTGATAATACAATCCTAATATCGAAATTTCAATCATACACTCTTCCCAAAAAAGGTTTTTAATGCCGTTTAATATCAGAGGGATGTATTTAAAATATTTTGCGTTGCAGGAGAAGATTTTTTTCCGATGATAATGTTTGAAAAAAATAATTTCAGGGCATAACTTGTTTGAATTAATTTTAGCGAATTTGATGAACCTTGAATGGTATCCCCTTGACGGTCGAATCAAGGCAACCAAATCGGTAGCCGAAAATTGACGCTTCCGTTTTCGTCGGCTACGCTGGCTCCGTCGCTTCAGCGCCCCTACTCATCCCATCATGTTAGCCTACTCTTCAAAAAGCTCCGACTTACTCTCACACTTTTACAACAAAAATTCACTCGTATTCGGCTTTTGTTGATTTCTGCTGAAGAAATTTTTATCAAAAATAGATAGCAAGTATTTAACGCTTTAAATTTACGAAGTGATAGTTCCGTACTGATCAATTCTAGCTCAAGGCAAAAGCTAAGAGTACAGGTATAAAAGAATTTTGTTATGGAGAAGATATCTGTAGTGTTGAAGCTTTTTGCGATAGTTCAGGCCTAATTAAAGCAAAAAATCTACTATACGACGGAATTATCAACTTAATTTGTTTTGGGTAGAATTAATGCATGTCAACTGTGATGATTGGAAAATATAAGCAATTTAATAAACGCTATCACATTTTTTTTTTAGATTAACAAAATAGCAATTTTCGTAAATAGGAACTTTTGAGGAGGTATTACGTCCGTAAAGTTCAGCTTACACGTACAAAAAGTATAAGGAGAAATCATCACGTATACATTGTTCCATGGGCGTCAAGTGCACATTTCGATTTTTAGAAGCGATTCGAAAAATGAAATTGTCGCTGATTTGAATTACTTTCCTTCTTAATTTTCGAAAGTTTTTTTGAAAGTTTTTATTTTATCAATTATATATTTAAATGATTAGTAAGATTGTTTATGTGTCTCGTGTCCATGTTTGAGTTCTTTCTTAACACGAAAAGGTTTCCTTTTTTTATTTTCCCGATCTTCTTCTTTTTTAAACAAAAGTTTAATAGGTATCTTGAATAATCGCTTGAACGTGTTCTTGGGACATCATCGACCGGCCACAAGAGCCATTTTATGTCATAATGAGAGTTGAGCTACATTTCCTCGAAAACTATTCGGTGAAAAGTGAGAACATTTTTCGACTGTGCGGAGTGGGTCTTAAACTTAAAAAAATCAATAAAAAATTAACTCATTTGTATGTGAACCGTGCTTCCTTAAGCGCTCCCAGTGGGCGTCTTCTGTTAAGTGTAACTTTTAGGTCATTACAAGTACGGAACTTGTCTTACAGTGAATCGGAAATTAGTGCGATAGGGGTGAATGCTCTCAGACATGTCATGCAACGAGAGATAACAGGCTATTCAAAGCAGTTCTATTGTTTATCCCCTCGTAAAAAATTACAACGGTATCGTAAATGACCCATGAGTTACTGCAAATGATTCCTCTGATGAAGCAGCGGACATGACCACTGGCCAGTGATGCCAGATTTTGCGAAATTTAATCGTGGTTATCTTTAAAACCGACAGAGATAATAAGACATATACTTTTTAAAAAAAAATCCGGATCAGGAAATGATATTAGAAATTAGGGATAACCACAGCGAAAAGCGATTGTGAAGAATTGGACAACACTGCCAAACTTTTTGGCAATTACTGAAATGCTAATTTGAATTAAAGTGCAATTTTTAATCAATCAAAACTTGTTCCTCAAGTATTGCTCCTTAGGATTTTATGTAGGTTTTTTATACAGGCCGATAATGCGCTTTTATTTTACACGAAATAGAATGTCAAAAGTTCCCATGATACTCTCCTCTTAACATTTTGAGTGGAGGGTATATGTGTGCTGTGGTCACGAACATTGTAAGGGTACATAGTAATTTTAACCAGCCGTGTTCATGGCCCCATTGTATAGGTATTGGTACTGCTCTTGTGGTCAGCAGTGTGTTTTATTGAAGTTAGGATTTGCAGACAACCTAGTCCTTTAAAGGTCATTGTTTCCCAACCCAAAAATAAAATGGGAAATAAAAAAAAAGAGGAGAAACCTGGGTCGATTCGAATAAAAAAAAATCACCTATAAAAAACTGTCCTTAAATTGATTTGGGTGATCCTCGGGGTCCTACTGATGATTGGAGTAGGCCTATCAAGGCAAAAACTGGTTTAACTCTCATTGAGGTCAATCTTTCAGATAATCCAAATCGTCACCTCAGTGGAAAGGTTTTGCTGAGCCCTTTCGTTTGATATAGGCCTAGCTGTTCATTGATCCATCTTTCAAAAGTAACAATAAAATGATCGCAATTTCTCTAAAGTCAAATCAGTGAAAAACTACTGATTCTTATTAAAAATTTACTACAATTCAGTCAAAATCTATCTGCGTTTTTGGAGCTGTTGGTTAGATTTTGACATAATCAGTAGTTATCTACGAATCTGTCTGTAAATATATAATTGCACGCGACTGCGTATTTAACTCGATTATTTTTGCACGGCGTTCCAGTAGGTGAATCTGCAGCCTTGAACACATATATCAGTGTGTGCCCTGTACAACCTTCACGATCTGATCGACGCATTCAAATAAAACTGATTTGCCAATCAGTAACGCCGAGAGTTTTTAGGTTTTTCGCAGTGAAATTCTTCCTTTTGAAACGAGGATTTCCCCACAAATATTTCCCTGCTGGAAGTGGGCTAAAAATACGCCAGAGGTGTGCAAAATTACTTTACAAGTAAAAAGGTACGCCCTCGAGTTAAATTCCTTCATTCGAATTGCATTGGCTGTTGTTTTGTTGTTATTTAAATCGAGCTCTCGTGGGTTATGTTGTGAGTGAAATTGACCGTTTCAAGAGTAATTGGTTTAATGGAAAAACAAAACTTGGCAAATTTATTGCTGTCTTGAATGGAAAGAAAATATATTTT
>Ga0058701_10004509_pt1 | contig 11324 bp, 3 predicted proteins | sample AgamicOrMae_FD_97039 | JGI IMG/M metagenome (GOLD analysis project Ga0058701, IMG submission 97039) | Agave microbial communities from Guanajuato, Mexico - Or.Ma.e | ecosystem: Host-associated > Plants > Phyllosphere > Phylloplane/Leaf | place: Guanajuato, Mexico | collected 2012-06-04 | reverse complement strand
TGCCAAAATTGCTTTTCGTCCAACGTAAACATTGCGATAATTCGTGTGCAGAAATTTATGCAACTTAGCAGCAAGCGGGGGGCTCTGGAAATCTCGCCAGGAAGTGGGTGAATCTGTCCGCAATCCTTACGTTCGAGGATCCGCAGTTGGATTGGCACAACTCTGTCCTCCGAGAAAACAACCAAAAAAACAGATTCATCTCTTCTCGGGAAAATAGAAAAGTAGAGCCCCGATTGGAGGTGAAGGATCCAGACTGTCGCAAGCTCGCATGCCTTTTCACTCCTGCAGACTTACCGTCTAGTAAACCTCATGCTGAACTACCTCAAACGGGTTGCAGACTGTAATAATTCAATTCTGGGTTCCATCCAGAATGAAAAACCCGGCGGAAAAGAAGAAAGAATTCCCGATTTCTCGCAAAGAAAAGTGCCAAGTCTAATCCGCAGGACTCGCATTGATCCACAACAAGGACACGAATCGAAAGGGAGGCGTGAGGGTCGAAGAGAGAGAGGCGGTGGCGGTCCCGCACAACGTGAGAATAAAGGCGCATAGGGCATAGAAAATCTGATTTGCCGTAAGACTTTCTTTGTTTACGTTGGACGCCAAGAAAGTTTGGGACACACTGTATCTAAACATCTTGTATTTCGTCCAAATCTAAACACTTAGATTGCTGATATATATTTTCGTGTTCGGTAGAGTTAACTGCGTTCATACAGGTGTGAAAGAAATGAAAACTCGCGTCATGTAAAAGAGACTCGCCTCGTGAGAATAGGCGCTCACTGCGTCTGCGCAATGGGAGGAAAGGGAATGAGAGCAAGCCTGGCTGAGAGGCAGACTTTGCAGCGTGAGGTACGAACAGACTTTTGGATGCTCAAGTTGAGGGACCTCAAACAATGAGTCGGTCTAGCAGTTTGGCAATCACATTGTCGCATGCAATCCAGCATTCAAGGGCCTCCATTCGGGCGCATTGCTGGAGACGCAGAGAGGCAGTTGACTTTGATTCGGATGCGCCTTCTGCTCGTGGGCAACTCTGCAGAGCATCCTCGCGCACAGTCGACGCAGGCAGTCTAGTCTAGGAAACTTCGGTGTAGAACGAGCCTCTTTCCCTCTCCTTTCAATTTAATCAGAAGAAGAGAAAGGCAAAGTGGAATCGATAGACATCAGAGGAGTGATCGTTCCAAACATATATCTCGTAAACGAGTTAGATCGGCGCCGGAAGATTCAATTGAGAGGAAGAGAAGACAAACGAGCGAGAGAGTGAAAGGAGTCTGACCGTTGAGCTCGACCAAAGTACATCCTCATGAGATATAAATGCAAGCTGCAACCAGAATACAGGCAAACGAGAAAACGAACTCATCGAAGCGAATTAAAAAATTGAGCTGATCGAGAATTCAGCTCAATTTAACTTTCCAGCCGTCTTCTTGCGACTGACAAACAAGAGCAACACCGCGCAAGGTAGAAATCGCAAATCATAGCAACGAAAAGAGGCCGACCGAGTGGCCTGGAAAGCCACAGCACTCGATTGTTGGAATGAAAAAAATGAGAATGGAGAGGGCAAAAGAGCAGTTAGACTGATACAAGCGCCGACGTCGATCATCCAAATGCATGCAGTTCCATCGTTGCAGATTCTAGGACAGACAAACTGGGCGCGAGAGCCCATATGTAGCATGTCCTTAGTTACTCAGCTCGGTTTTTTTGACGCCGTCATCACACAGATAGACCTACCAGTTGATTTCTGAGTGAATTAAATTCATGACAAGAATTGCGCTTGCCACAAGGGTGGCCCTGCTATATGAAACAGTGTGCAAGAGGCATCAGTCGTCAATCATAATGAATTGGAGGGACGCTGAGTGGGGGGCAAAATTGTATTAGGTGTGAATGATCCTCAGACTCAGACTCAGAATAGACCAGACTAGGCGCCTCCATTGTCGGAGACGAAATTGATGGATGGTCGCGGATGACAAAGTGTAGCCATAAGAAAATGCAACCTATCGTCACGGATCGAAAATGATGAATTAGGCCTGCGACATCTATTGTTGTATTTTGGGATCACAAGTATCTTTGCGGCTTGACGGTTTTCGTATCACCGAGCCAGAAGCAGTTAATATGATCTGGCCGAGCCTTTGTTGGCGCATTCTTTTGTTGCGAACCTCCGATCGACAAAACAGGAGTGAGGGATCTCACTCGAGCCAACATTAACGAACATATTTCATAGACCAAATATAGCAAGTGAAGACTCAAGTTCAGTTACGTTTGGTGGCGATGAATAAGCTCCAATACTTTGATGGTGTGTGATACTCTAGTTTTAGTAACTCACCTGCATCATCCTTCTGAGAAATCTCCACCCGAAGCAGAGATTCCAAACTCTAAACCAATTGCTCAAGCATGAATACTCTCCTATGGCCACAATTGAGTGCGAAAGAATTCTTACATAATAACCGATCAATAATGTCCAAAAATAGACGTTTCAACAAGAAAAGATTGAAGACTATCTTCAGTACGAACAATGCTCCAGAGAGAGAAAGAACACAGAATCATGATAGCTAACCTCAATATTGTCAAAACAGTCGAACAACAGTCTGAACTATCCAAGTTATCCTATGAGAATCATTCGTTATAATCTAATCTCTCATAGCACTTATTGGAGGGCTCATCAAGAAGAGAGAAGAGTTAAACAACTCAATAAGGATGCATATCGAGTTCAGCCTAGCAAATCTCAATCTATGGCCATCATTCCTCCTCGATTATATCTTCCATCCTCTTATTATGATAATCTTGTGCCTTCTCAGTGTATTTGTAGTGCTCGGAAATATTATTGTAGTGACAGCAATATGGCATGAGAATCAGTTGCACTCAGTGACCAACTATCTGATTGCTTCCCTTGCTGCCGCCGATTGTTTGGTGGGCCTTGTTGTGATGCCTTTCAGCATTATATCCGAGGTCATTGTAGGATCCTGGACGTTTGGCCCCACCTGGTGCGATTTGTGGCACTCCTTCGATGTTCTTGCATCGACCGCTTCAATAATGAATCTCTGCGCGATAAGTTTAGACCGATACTTAGCCATCACAAATCCCATCAGCTATCCAACCAAAATGACTCCTAATAGGGTTGCCTTACTCATAGTTTCACTATGGACATGTTCCTCTTTGATCTCATTTCCCGCAATCTTGTGGTGGCATGCCGTTGGAGAAGGTCCGCTGCAACAAATCAATCCATCCTTATCCTCGGCAATCGCTCGGGGCAGCAATAATTTAGATAACGATATGCAACCAATTTCTAACGAACAAATTCAAATCTACCACATGAGCACATCGGATAAAATGATCTCGCAAACTAATCAATCTAGACTCTCGTCGGAGTTAAATCCGAGTTTGGGTCACGATCATCAGAATCAGACAGAAATCCTTTACCGGTGTGTATTCACCGACGACACCTACTATTTATTATTCTCATCATTCATATCATTCTATGGACCATTATGTGTGATGCTCTATGCCTACTATCGCATATATAAGGCTGCAGTGCAGCAAACTAGGTTTCTCAAACACGGTTCCAAACAAGTTATGATTGGTAGGTCGAAAAAGAGGAAAAAATTTCAGAGATATGTATTGGAGTCTAATCAAACGGCAAGTGAGAAATATGGAAACTCTGAAACAACTTGTGATGGAATTTCAAATTTTGAAAACTACGACAGCCAAAATGTTGTGCTAAGGGCGCATCGAGGTGGTGGCGGTGGGACAACATCATCTAGTGCAGTCATGAATGGGAACAGTTATGTCAAGACTTATAGCGATACAAGCTTCAGAAGTGATCATAGGCGGAAAAACTTGAACAGCGAACTGGAAAGACTGTCCTCAGAGGACTTGAATGATCGATATTCCACTAATGGTCATGGAAATTTGATTGATAATGATGGTCAAGATAAAAACAAGTTGGAGATCAATCGTGGACGATTTTCGGGGGACAACTCATTCCGTCGAGCTGAAAGAATCAATTCAACTTTGCACAAGAGAGATAAAATTCGCATGGATAGCCAAAGATTCGACCTTGTCCCAGCTCAGACACAGCCCATTTCCACAGGAGAGCCTAATGCCTTAGAGGGATCGAAGATTTCTGAGCACAAAGAGAAGGAGAAGATTGCTGAGAAATTGGAAAAACTCGAAAGATCTCGCCAAGATGTGAAATTAATTCAAAACCCAATTGCACATTCGAATGGGAAATGTCGCGAAATCGATTGTGCCCCAAAATCGTTGCTGACAACCATGATCAATGAGTCTCCAACGATCGTGGACACCTCTGTTGTTAATCATCAAGACTCAGATGATAACGAAGCAGCAATGCAGCCCCTTAGAGAGCGTTCACCAAACAATAATTCTGTGAAAAGTTCAATCTCCGACCCTAGACTAAGATATAAAAAAATCTCCGAACGAAAGAGATCTGACAGGGGTCGACAGAACAGGGACGAGCGATGTACAAACCGGAGCCAAGATGGTTCGGACGATCTATTCTACTCCGAATGTTCAGATTCCAGCGGTGGAACCTATGGAACAGGTAGCATATCGAGCATCCTTTTAAGGCCCCAATGTTCACCATTGGAGGTGAGAGAAAATGATGAGAAAAACCATTATGTGAAGAGGAGTTGTGATAAAAATGATACTCATCCTGGTCGCTATAGACTGAGGCGTGCCTTGAGTTTCGATGATGCCGAACAAAGATGGTTGAATGGTCACGGTTACAGAACCAGATTGACTCAGGATGAACACCAATCAAGTGGGCATGATAACAAGAGGAAACTATTTTCCCAGACGTCCACTAGTGCCGGAGATTGCTCATACAAATTAATCTCAGTTAATCGACACAGAGCTTCCTGTGGAGCTCCAACTATAACGCCTAATCTAGTCACCGGAACCAAGAACATCAAAGCTTTAGACATTAGATCTTGGGTTCGTATAGCTCGTTCCAAGTCGAGAAAGTCTTTCGATAATAGTCTTGCTCACAAAGGAGACTCTGAAAATCAATCAGACAGTCCAATCAAGCCTCCAGCCTCTTTGCTACCCTTGATGATGATGAACAGCGACACAAGCACTGACAGTTCACTCGTTATGGTCGAAACGAGAAAAATGGGCACCATACCAGAGGTGAAGAATGAGTTGATCGACAATAACGATTCCATCTGCAGGGTCGAATTTGTCGATAATGGTGATTGGCTTCCAAAGAATAAAAGAAGCATGAGTGAAATCGGTAGAAAGGCTATGAAGAAGACGGTGAGCCTGGAATCTGATTACGATAAAAACAAACGAAACAATAAGACGAAAAGAAATGCCAACTTCATCAATAACATTGATGGTGCTAAGGGACAACTACTCTGTTATGAATCTGAGAAACTGATCCAAAGCATTGTTGATCTAAAGGCAATTCATTACATAGATTGCACAAATCAAAGCCCCAACGACTACACACAAACAAACAACGAACTGAAAACGGCAGAAAGCCTCACAAATCCAAGCGATCTTTCCAGCGAAGAGTGTAGAATCTTGATGAAATCGAACAACCCCGGAACCTCAGAGAGGAGAAATCAACAAACAGATCCAATTCCAAGACAGAGAAGCGTTGGCAAGAAACTGACAAAATTGGCCAAAGAGCGAAAAGCCGCCAAAACTTTGGGCATAGTGGTTGGGGTATTCATTCTATGTTGGCTACCTTTTTTTGTGGTCAACATAATAGTGGCAATATGTGGAATGAAGTGCATTTACAACCCAAACCTATTAAATTCCATTGTAACTTGGCTGGGCTGGTTGAATTCAGCAATGAACCCTGTCATTTACGCTTGTTGGAGTAGAGACTTTCGTCGGGCGTTCAGACGGGTCCTGTGCACTTGGGTTGAATTCCTTTGCGTCTACGATGGATCGAAGTTTGCCCGAAAGTTGCGCCTCAAAAAGGGATCCAACCACTCAAATGTGCAGGAAGTCAATCTGAATAGAACTACGAGTAGCACTAGAGGAGCCCCAAACTCATCGGTTACTATTGGAAGAGGGAGCATATCAAAAGAAGAATCCCTGCGCGCAAATCATAAGCCATTTATCAGATGAGAAACGATTGGCTCGTTTGAACTGTGGCCACGGAACTACCATCAGACACCTGAATGAAGGAAACGATAAATGGATGATGGCCGTTGGATGGTGTGCTTTCAGCTCCTGTGCTAATTCGATAGTATTCAGTTGCTTTGGCGCCAGATAATGATCAGCTAGAAGGGACCAAGCTGACAGTTTGTGTGCCGAGCTGAAGTCTAACCATTTCGTCAAGTGCTGGCCATGGCTAACAGTGTGCGACTTCCTCACAACAGAGCTCGTTGCCACATGAAGCCGCAGTGGAGTCGGTGTCTGAAGCTGTGCTGCTGGCGACACAGCCAATGGAGTTGGACCCAACCAGATTGGAACCTTAAGGCCAAATCATTGGCCATCTATGGACCACGATGGGTTGATATTGTCTGGGCGTTGCGTGTCAGCACGCGACAGCAAGTAGGAGTTGTATTTGAAGAGAAATGGGAGATGAGTGAGATTTTAGAGACCGAGCAGATGACTCGTTGATATGTTTAGCTATAAATAGGAGGTCACCCACATCAGAGGTGACTGGTTTCCCTTTTTAGTGGTAATTGAGTGTTTGAATTTTATAAACTTAATGTTCTAGTGGACATTTTTTCTCTTAACTCATCCATAGAGTCTTATTGGATCCTCTATAGCACCAAATCAAAATGTCCAAGCTACTCAGGTTATACAATTCCTGGGACCAGTACAGTTGTGGGGAGCTGGAGTTGAAGGATGAGGTATGTCTCGGGAGTCGGACAAGTCGACCATCTATCATTGAAACACCATAGCCTAATCATTTTTCCTATAAATTCATGATTGAAACTCTACCAATCAAGCTCAGCTAGTTCATAGACACTTGACTAACCAATCTTTTTATCATCCTAAATCCATTCAATTCAATGATACCCTAGGTTATGCTATCGCACATGAAGCGTTCCTCATCCTCTCAGCTACACATGAGCAGGCACTCCTCATCATCCAAGTCCTCAAGCGAAAGTTTTTATGCATCCCATTTGAAAACAGACAATGCGGTTTTGTTCAGCGACGTAAAAATGTCCTATGGCCAAGGGAAGAGAAAGGTGAACGTATTGCGGGGTATTAGCATGAAGGTTCCCGAAGGCGCCATTTACGCCCTCCTTGGTCCCAGTGGTTGCGGCAAGACAACGTTATGCAACTGCATCACTGGACGTAATCGTCCCACCAGCGGAAGGGTTACTGTGTTCAATAAGGTTCCCGGCACTCCAGGAAGCAATATCCCTGGTCCCATCATTGGATACATGCCGCAAGAGATCTCTTTATTTCCAGACTTCTCAATTGAGGAAACTTTACTCTACTTTAGCAAACTTTACCGCTTAGATCCATCGAGGGCCGCCGATCGAATCGATTTCCTGGTCGATTTCCTCGAATTGCCAGACAAGAAAAGAATGGTTGCCAACCTGAGTGGTGGCCAACAGAGGCGCGTATCCTTGGCTGCTGCCCTAATCCACAGTCCACCTTTACTAATTTTGGACGAGCCCACAGTTGGAGTTGATCCAGTGCTCAGACAGGTCATTTGGGACTATCTAGTGCTTTTGTCGACCAAGGAACAACTCAGCATCATAATAACTACCCATTACATTGAGGAGGCTCGTGCTGCCAATGTTTGTGGCCTCATGCGGCAGGGCAAGATCCTGGTGGAGGAGAGTCCAGATTTTCTTATGGAAAAATACAAGAGTCCCACACTCGAGGCGGTCTTTCTTCAGCTTAGCCGGGCATCGGACAATTCTAAAAGTGGCTCCTCGGAAGTGGTGGTCGTAAGCGGGGGCCCAACCAATAACAACAATAACAACAACAACAACAACAACGGCATAAGCAAGGATGAGCCTAGGAAGTCTCGTCTGGGCGAGCCAGTGGGAAATTTGGCGCCATTGCCCGAGACAAATTCAGAGAATTTAGAGAGTCCAAATAATGGCACCACGGGCAATAATTTCAAATCCCCTCAGCCGCAAGAGGTTCACCGAGCGCCAACTATGAAACAAATAGCCCAAGAGAAACAGGCCAATCGTGCTAGACCACCGCCACAAGAGAAGCTGCCCAGTGGTGAACCGATCGAGGGAGTCGTTAATGGTCGAGTGGTTCCAAAATTTGAGAAATTTGAGGTTGAAGATGTACCGAAGGGCAAGATGGCGGCCATGAGGCAAGATTTAACACAGAGTTTCAACAGAGTTGGGGCTTTAACTTCCAAGAATTTTGCCAGGCTTATGCGCAATTTGCCCGTTTTGATGTTCCAGTTCATCTTGCCCTCAGTTGAGGTGATCCTATTCTGCCTTTGCATTGGACAGGAACCGTTCAATCTTCCTGTGGCTATATATAATGAGGAACTTCTAACACTGAACAGAAGTATTAGAGCTGAAAATATGACATTTAGCTACCAGTTTTTGAACAGGATCAACAATAGGTCTGTGATACAAATCCCATTCACCAATCAGGCCGATGCTCTCGAATCGGTGAGACTTGGTAGATCTTGGGGCGCTTTAACAATACACGAAGAGTTCACCGAAAATCTTAAAATGCGTTTCATCAACCCAAGCGCCATTACTGACGACCTGATTGAAGCTAGCACAGTGCATCTTCACTTAGACATGTCTAATTATCTTATTGGTTTACAATTGCAGCGAATTATATTGCAGGCATTTCAAGTATTCGCAATGGACGCCCTTAGAGACAACGGTGTTTCACAGGCTCTAGCACAATTGCCAGTGCAACAAGATGAACCCATTTATGGTATTAGAGAGCCAACATTTACTGAGTTTATGGCGCCAGGAGTTTTACTGAGTATAGCCTTTTTAGCTGCCGTTGCGTTGACCGCAATAGCCTTGGTCCAGGAGCGCAAAGAGGGTGTTCTGGAGCGTAGTTTAGTGGCCGGTGTAACCTCAACGGAATTTATCATGTCTCACGTCATTACGCAACTATTGGTTCTGCACGTCCAAGTCTTTTTATTGCTCATATTCACATTTTTAGTCTTCGAAATACCCTCGAGGGGTCCCTTCTTTTGGGTCATTCTATTAACCCTACTACAGAGCTCGTGCGGTATGGCCTTCGGATTGATGATTTCAGCCATGACAAAAGAGGAAACATCGGCAACCATGCTGGCATTGGGCTCCTTTTATCCAAATCTACTATTAAGCGGCACTGTCTGGCCCACACAAGCAATGCCGGATGCGATGAGATACTTTGCCTACTGTTTGCCCCAGACACTCCCAATCGAGTCGTTGAGGTACATTCTTAGCCGCGGGTGGGATATCAGCTACACCGAAGTGGCAACTGGCTTCGGAGTGACAATTGCTTGGACATCCTTTTTCCTCATTGCGGCCGTTGTCATATTTAAGGCTAAGATTTGAACTCCAATACAATGGCCTAGTGAGGAGCAGCACCCTAATGAGAGGAGAACCACCCACCAGAAGAACGATAGCAAAGTTTAGAAGATAGATAAGCAGTGAAATGAATCAGAGAAGAGTTTTATCTTGAAACAGGGGAGAAAAGATGAGAGGGAATTGTTTTCTTTTATCTGTTAAGTAATTGAGAAAGTGTTAGGCTTAATAAAACAAGGAAGTAACTATCTCTAAGAGCGACGAACAGAGGCGTGTGTCTGTTTGTGAAAGAAATTTACAGCTCCAGATCAAGTGAGACAAAAGAAAATCTGTCACTAATTGTTCAAATTCTATTTATTGCAACCTATTTTCGGAATCTGTCGAGTGATAAGTGTTGTCAATCTCCTTCGACTCGAACACTGTATCGTACAGATTTCCATTGTGAGACAATTCCATTTTAGATCTAAGTCCAGGCACCTTGGTTAGAGTTTGCTCCTTTTTTCTAGAAGCGTCGTCGTAGTAGCGTGTCTTGGTGGCCACTCGCTCTCTTCGCGACTCACTGTGACCATTTTCTGAACCATTTTCTGTTGAGCACAATCGGTTGGCAAGACACTCAGAGTTGAACCCTTTTATCTGGCCAGCTTGTGGATTTGTTGATCTGTTTTTCTTCTTCGACTTATTGACTTTGGTATAAACTGGCAACTCGGTGTTTCCATTGAGCTGGCTTCTGGGCTCCTCTCTGGCTCGTCTGCCTGATGATGAGATCCTATCCATGCGCCTTCTGAGCGCACCCACATTGAAGGAAGAGGCCTCGCTCAATTGGTCGAACTCGTACTGGTCATCAACCGAGTGGTTGTCGTTTGTGGTTGCCGTTGAATCGCTCGTTTTGTCGCCACTGTTTTGCTCGTGTCCAGTGGACGAGGAACGAGAGCTAGTTGTCGAGTCGTTGTTTGAGGCGGGGGAGCCAAGTTGATCGTTGGGATGAGTGGTGGACACATTTGTTGCAGCCAGTTGGCCAGAGCGACTCGCCTCCACGAGCTGCCCTTTTCTTCGGTGGGGCGGAACTGGCGGCGGTTGGTCGGAGTGCTCGCATCTAGAGACGCGCACTGGGCCGAGATACTTGGCCGCCGGTGTGTCCAAACTGTCCTGTTCGATGAGAACGTTCGTCTCGATGGCCAACTGAGGTCGATTTGCCAGCCGGGGATTGTCCAGCGCACTCTCAAGCGAGCGCCTCTCGCAAGCGACCCTGCCCTCTCCTGCAGCCTGTTGCCCATTTTGCTTTCCACTCTCTGCCAGTGAGCAGATTCCGTTGCTCGTGATTGCACCCACCAAGGCGCTCTTGGCGCCTGTTGCGGGCGCGCTCGAACTTGAGCTTAGCCTTGCACGCTGGTCTCTCAGGTCTGCAGCTCCGGAATCACAGTGATCAACTCTGGGGCCACGCCGCTCCATTGGCGAGACTGCTTTCCGCTCGCTCGGCGCATGGTAGGGCGAGCTCAGGGTCCTGCTGTGCGGCATTGTCCGCCTTTTGTGGGGCCTCAGGTGGCTTGTTGCCTGCACCAGAAGAGTTCCGTCCGACGTTTGTCTGAGGGGCAGACTGATGGTGTACTTCAGGGAGGGCAAGTTGTAGTAAGGTTGAAAGGTGAGCTCGTGCAGCTGGTCGATTCTCACCGGCGACGCTTTCGTCTGGTAGACTGTCTCTGGCTCGAGCTGGCCCTCAGCCAGTTCCATTGGGTGCTGGTGGTGGCGCAGGAAGGTTTCAATCTTCTCTTTAGCGTCAATCGTGTCGACGGGCGGCCGCATGTCTTTGGCCGAGACGCGCAGTCTGAGAGCCTCGGTGCGTTGACCTTGTTGCGGGTAGCCAGACAGTCTGCGGGGCCGCTCGCCTCTGGG
>Ga0058701_10004508_pt1 | contig 11325 bp, 8 predicted proteins | sample AgamicOrMae_FD_97039 | JGI IMG/M metagenome (GOLD analysis project Ga0058701, IMG submission 97039) | Agave microbial communities from Guanajuato, Mexico - Or.Ma.e | ecosystem: Host-associated > Plants > Phyllosphere > Phylloplane/Leaf | place: Guanajuato, Mexico | collected 2012-06-04 | reverse complement strand
GGCCACCGAGTTGGGCACCAAAATAAGCCAATCAGAAGCAGCGGCTGCAAACGTTCGGGTGATGCCGGAACTAGCCGGAACTCAAGTCTGACGCTGATTGGCCGCCTCAGACGCTCAACTCGGCGGCTCCGTCGACCCGAATCGAGACCTTTGGCTGAACTGACTATAGATTTCATTCCTACTCCCACAAGAAAGCATCAAATATTTGACGTAAAACTTCACTTTCTGCTGAACTATAAATGACAAAGCAAGTTACAGAGTACCTGACTCACTCTATAATCGATAAATAATGAGCTAGGTACAGAATTTTAAGAAAATCTGAGCTGTTTACGGCAGGTCGAAAAGACTGAGATATTGAAGTTGATAGATGCGAACCATTTATTACTATGTGTCTGTGGCGATTGCATTATGAGGTCATATATTATCGTCCTACGTTGTATCTTCAAAATAGCCCTACCTCAGGAGAATCTCAGAGAGTGGCGAGTTGTGGATAGTCACTACGGCGCGAAAATATGAGGTAAGTCGAGCTTCTTAGCAGCCGACGTTTCCAGCCCATCTAGCACTGGTCCCATGATTTAAGATAACACTTTTACGACCATCGAATACTGAAGAGCAAAGGAAGAGGGCAGATTGATCTTTTGTATACCAGATAATTCCCATAGTGTAGCAGGTAGAGGCAGTTTGGTAAAAGCTTACTGTCGTCTCAAGAGCTAATGTCCACTAAGAAAGAAACTATTACAATTATTATGAAAAGGGTTGCATGTATTGTTTATGTCCAAAAGCTTTAAGATGATGAATACCAAGAAGTACCTATCCCGCATCATGCTCTTCATCAAATTCTTATGTTCTTGACGGGGTTCCTGAGTTCTCCCTTGATTGTCTCATATGCCGAATTTCGATGCGATTTCAAGCAACAGTCCAGGCATTTCCATGCAAGTTCGCTCGTCCGCTTTTCGTCATATTTATCCGTGTCTGTTGTTTCGTAGTTCGCGACATACGGAATCTAACTTGCCGCCATTCACACGCACAAGATGCCTCTCGTCGCTAGGGAAATCCTATCCACTGTACATGTCACTACTTCCTCTACACGTACACTGCTACACTGTACATAACGCTCAAGCTTCCAAATCTATGTACTACACCAGCCTCCTTTTTCGACTCGCTGGGGCCATTAAACGGTTTACAGGCAAGCATTTTGTTAAAAGTATTTATGCACAGTTTATCATTGAGAAAGTACGTTTAGTTTTTATTTCCTACTACTTAAAAGGCTATTTATACAAATAAAAATAAGAGAAAACTAAACTATCAGCGATATTAAAGACGCACAATCAAAGGAATGGAAGGCATGGAAAGAAAAAAAGGAGAGGGAAAAAACGGCAAAAACACAAAACATATCAAAAATTAACGCAATGAAGGCGAGGTTAGATCAACATAGACTATGAGAGCTGCTTGCCTCTGAAGCTCACCATTATAGTTATGTGATAGATTCTCTCGCTGAAGTTTTTCTATACATCACCAGATTAAGGCTTCCCAAACGTAAATGTCAACTGTCTGTTCGAATTATCGTCACTCCCGAAAATTCTTCAGCTGAATTTTTTATGAGGTTTTATTCAACATTGACTTTTTTTTTAATTCGCAGTCCTTAACACACGCATTATATAGTTGAGTGTATTGAAAATGTTCGAACTGATGATATCCGAAGAGTTTACTTGGAATAATAGTGACAATACGTAATGATTCCCTGTGATATCACATTGTCCACTGTCAACACTTTTACAATGGTGATGAAGATTGGAGCCTTAACTGGCACATCGTGCGTATAACGCATGGCTTCCGCACAAGTTCCATGGTTTCATCCAATCAGTCTGCCGATAAAAAAAGAGGGTTTTAAACACTACAGTAATCTTAGCAAGTAGTCTAAGAGACCACTTCAAGATTCGTATCGGGAACAACACCCACGAGAACTGAAAAAAGCAACTTTTTGTTTGCATTGCGACGTGGCTGAGTTGGAAGGACTTGCCGCAACTTGGTCTCTTTGACGCGATAGTACACAGGGGCGCCATGCTAGCCACTGTTCTTTCTTGGTGTCCGCGGATGGACCTCACTCTCTTTACGAACAACTGGCCGACCGTTCTTTCATACATTTCAATACAATTTCTTTGTTTGGATGGCTCGACTCGTATTGGGGGCAGCATACTTTCTTTGTTGATATTCAGCCAAAGAAAATTTGTATCACGTTGTTTCGAAAAGAGAATTAAGTCTAACCATGAGACCCTCTCGGGGAAAAAAGATGATGGCCTTATGAGCGAGAAAGGCGGAGAAAAGCAAGCTAAGTTTGCTCAAGAAGTAAGAAGTCTCGTCACAACTTCTCAAGCATGGTCACTTACCTGGTCATCATCTTCTTCAATTGTCTCGTTACTTCATTAGCGTTGCGTTCATATCTGGTCATCATTATTATCTCTGGGGGTTTTATTTCTTCCCACATAATCAACGCGACTTTTTTGTTTCAGATTTGTAGTGAAGTGTCCGAGAGTCGTATGATCGGTGCACACTTGTTATCATAAACTTCGTCGAGCGAGGAGGAACATTCGTACATTGGTGTGAAGTTGAAGCTTGATGGTGGACTCGCGGTCATGTTCATGGGAAGGATACCAAACTCTACTCCGTCGCCAACCTCACAGGTAAGACCAATCAGTACCCAATTTCCACTTATCGATAGAGGTTGCGGTAGAGGCCTGGATCTACTAAGGAGGGTGCATTGGGCAGCCAATTTGTTTCTTATGGGACCATCATTGTAGCTTACGGAGAAACCTCGAAACAAGATGGCAGTGCCATTGGTTTAGCACCCTCAATGCCACCTCCCAAGTATGTCTAGGCCTCTAGCGATATCTAGTGTGCAGCTGAGGAAACAAAAAATTCAAGTTATATTTTTGTAATTCTCAAAGACCTCTTTACTTTGCTCGTTAGTTCTTTCGGAATGCATCCGGCAGTTTGGATACAGCGAAATACGACCCACCACGAGCTCATTACTCTTGATGAGCTCTTCAAAGTCAAAGAATGATTTCATGTACGCTCTGTCAGTAATGAAGTAAAGCTGTATACTTACTTTTGCGAATGGCAAGAGCCTATACAAAAGGCTTGTATGATTGGGACTTTGAAAACGAGCTTAAATGTCACGCAGTAGCAAACTGACCACTTAATCTAATGGCCTTGTACTTGCCGAAAGACGAACTTAGCGAGATTTGCATATCACTGGAGGAAAAACAAAGAAATCCTAACTACGGGAAAACAAAGTCAAATTTTTGGCATCCAGCAAGGCGTTCTGAAGAAAATGCAAATCGGCAAACTTTTCACCTTATTATGGGTGCGTAATAAGAGTGTGGAATAAAGGTGTCCCACCGACGAGGAAAGTAAAAACGTGTGGGAAGAATTCAAGGAAAAGATGAAACTCTGCGCCAAGTCAGTCCCTCGGGGAGCACCCCATAAGGATTCTTATCTCCTGGCGGGGTCACCACAACAGCATTATCACAACTTACCCACTCTAACTCACAAACTCGTGTCGTAAAGTATTCGTGGCATCACTCTGGTATCTACACGTAAAAAGTGTGCAAAATGTCGCCTTCACTTGGTGCATGTAAATCGATGGTGTCTCCTAGGTTTAGAGACTCGGCGCTAAAGGCACATTACTATGTTGAGCACGGGGAATTAAGGATTTTGTATAGCGCTCAGACTTATCGCCAAGCTTCACTCTGACTACTAGGTTACGTCCTTTGTGATTCACTTCGCTACCACTTTCGCTATCGGTTATTTCCAAGTATGATGCCGTTCACACGTGCACCGCAGTAACTGCCACCGAAACGAGAGCAACATCAGGCATGGCTACTGCTAGTTCTTTCTAGGTTAGCTATCTTGTGCTATCCGTCGGCTTCGTCACGCAATGTAGAACACAGGAAGTCAAAAATGGAAGCTTGAAAATCTGCCGAGTATCCAAGCGAAAACCTGGTTGTTTTCCACGAGTACGGTTCCCGCACGATTCATCGAAACGGAAATACTTTGTGGGCGTCAGCGTACTGCTCAAAACTCGAAGCCTGAATATAACAAGCTTTGTGGATCCTTCTTCCTGAAAACCGGAGGTGTTACACCACGATATACATGGCAAAGGCAACAAATGTTCTGGAAAGAAAACAAAAGTGCGGACGGAAAAATCTTGGAGGAAGATTTGTATTCCATTATGTATGCAGCTCGAAATAATGCTAATACGGTGCATAAATGTTAGTCATGTTTTCTTGATAATCCTCATGAATGGTAATTGAAACGTCGAGTTGGCGGAAAGAAGACGGTACTTCTCTTCCGTGGACTCCCAGGTGGTTTTACAAGGAGAAGGGAGAGGGGATAAAACCTCGTATATTGCAACGAATTTCCAATGATGTCTCTCGGATAGCTGTTATTGGAACGAAAACGACACACATGTTTCCAATAGATAGCCAGTCTCAATCTAAGTCACGAGGTTTTCGTCTGCAGCTTATTTTGCATGAAAAGTTATCAAAAATAATCTAAAGATCAACATATCTTCAGAAATACATTTTCGAGCAATTGCTGTTCTAACTGTGAGAAGCGTCTAACATCCACACCCGGTGTAAGTCATTATTGTTTCAGAAATCTTTGAAAATAAACTTAACATTTTTTTCAGAAGTTTTATTGTCAAAACAAGTATTTTCGAATAGAAATCTGTTGGGCTTATTTCTTGTTGTTGTTTTTTTGGAAACGGTACTACTTTTTACGCCGCTGCAAACTACTGCGAAAACTGGATGATGCAGTAGGCCCATTGAGAAAGAAGTACTGCTCTAGGGTAATTGATTGCATAGGAAGAACACTCACCAATGTGACGAGGTATTTGTTGGTGCCCTGGCTTTTTAAGGAAAGCACAGTGAAAAAGCCAGTTTCAAGCAATTTTTCAATTTTCTTCTCGTAAAAACCTTTAACCAGGTGAAACATTCTCATACACAGAAAAGGCAACCATCGAAGTCTTAGTCTATTCAGGAATGTCAGCTCACATGGCGTTTTTGTGTCATTTTTATGGACTGAGGAACATCTGGTCAAGTTTCTAAAGAACACATTTAACTAGCCGATTATGATCAGAGTATTCTCACTCACATTTTCAGCCGGACATTGTGGTTATGTTTATCGTAACCATAAGGCAACACTTTGTCCTTTCATCGTGCCAAACCTTCATATAAGTTATTTGTTAATGTTGTCTATTTTTTTTTCTTTTTCATCCTTCGTTTAGTACCCTCAGTCGAGTTGATTTTTGCGCTTTTAGCTTGGGTACTTTTATAGCAGGGGGTGCGATTAATTTGGGTCATTGAACTGCGTAAACACTTGTATCATCTTTCGAAAGTACTTCGTCCAACGTCAGCAAATAGTCTCGAGTTATTCCCATCAGAGTAAAGGGCGGCTATGTACAGGACAGTAAATTACCCTCCGAAAAACAACACTTTGGTACGGGTCTCGCCAGCGCTATTACCTTGACAGGATGTTAACCGAGGCCGAGACTCGGGGTTGAACCGGGAGAAACATGAAACCTTGTCAAGTCAGGAGAGCCTTCCACCTTTTGGGAGGACCTCAGATTGGATCGGAATCGAGGCGGGGACCGGCGATGTCACCCGATAGGAATCGCTGCAGCGCATCGGGCAAGCTGGACCAACCCGAACGGCCACGACTGGCATACGCGCTGCGACCTTTCCGAACGGGAGCGCACAAAAAGAGACTGTTATATACCATCTGCCCTTTTGATACCATCGAAAACGGATATTCCTTTTTTCACCGTACTCTTTTAAAAAAATTCAAAACCTTGTCAAGCTACTAACTCTATCAAGATCAAATAACTTATGCGATGACTTTTAACACCTCAGAGAGAAAAAGATAAGTCTTTCCTCGTTTATCTAAGAGATGCAAGTTTTGGGGCCCTAAGAAAATGGACGCAACCTGTATCGAGTATCTGTTATGCAGCAAATACTAGCGAGTATCTGTTACGCTGCGAATACTTGTGCAATAAATCATTGTATCTTTTTTCCGCGTAAGATTTAATAATGTCCTCGAGGTGAATCAGAGTTCAGCTGGCATTTGAGAAATTTTAAAACTGAGATCGACTGAGAGGGAAACATTTTCGTCTACGCCAATATGTGAACATATTGGCGCCAACATGATTATCCTTGGAGTATTCTCCATGCTTTATCCTAAGAAAAGGTCACTTTTTGATCCCTGCGAATAAAAATCCGCCAAGTGCGAAGTGCTTATCTGAAAATTCCACCAACTGTGAAGTGCTTTTTCTGAAAATCCGCCGCTATCTAGTCACGCTGTAGATGGTGGATTTTCGGATCAAGCACTCAGCAGTTTGAGAATATTTCGAACAAAGCTCTTCGCAGTTGATGGATTTTCATTGGGGTGACACGACTTATAATCTCAATTATGCATTGTTGTATAAAATAAGCATCATACATGATTGTATCATGTCCCATGAACATAAAATAGCGAGTTTCTCCTGATTATGACGTAAGCGTTCATTTGTACTTTTAGAACTGTGGATTTCTGATAGAGCTCGGAGGAGGTTACGGGGCTTTGTGGTAAAATTGGCTCTTAGAGAGTTATGCAAGTGACCTGGTCCGCGGGTCAGTGCGGCGCGGGCCCATTGAGATTCCTCCAAAATTATGCCAAGAAGAGGTGGGAAGAGGAGGGTCATTCATTGTGAATCTCTTGTGCCTCAAGTCAGAACGTAAGAGATGTAAATGAGTTCATTATTAACAAGGCAGTTTGAAAGGGTCTCGATGAAGGTTCTTCGCTGCCTAGAATCGAACCTTATCGATCGTGGAGGAGGAAGCGTCGTCAGAGCCGGCTTTGGAGAGGGTCCCGGGGGAGGTCGCAGCCTCCACCTGCTTGATGTAAGTCGACGTGGCGGCCAGAACGGAGATACTACAATCCCATTTGGAGCTATTTCTGAGATGTCTTGATTCTTAACCAAACGTCCAAGAAGACTGGGAATAGATGTTGACACACAGGCCTCAAATAAACAACTCACTTTAATGTACTGCCGACAAATCGAGGTTTCACAGCGTTGCCAGCGGAGTCATGAGACTCCGCCATATTTAAGATGGTTTGGTGCCAATTCAAGTGAAGTGACGATGAATATTGACTTCACTGTAGATACCTCCGTTAAGTGAAGGATCGGACAATGATATGATAAGGGGAATATAGGAAAGTAGACATGAAAAGAATAATCGAAAACTAAATTAAAGCTGTGATTTTTCCTCCAGTCAAAGAATCTTGGGTTAAAAATTCTAGAAACAGCAAAAAAAAAAGAAGAACAACCTATCCTAATCGCCTTTCCTGATTAGAGGAAAAAGCGCAGGAAAACGCAAAAGACCAATTTTCTTGTTTCTAATTCGCTTCTCCCGAAAAATCCAATAACTGCATAGCAAAGAAAGCAATCTTTTTCGCGTGGATTTGAGTTATGTTTCATTGACCAGTAAAAGTTTAAACTTAAACATATCAGCAAATTGTTTAGCTTGTTATACCGGGTTTCACAAACAAGACATAAGTCTCTTCGAAGTGACGTATATGACGATTGATATGGTATTCTCGGGGTGAAAATGTAAGGAAAGTCCTAAAAAGCATAGAAAATAGGTTATAAAATCTGAACTTTTATGCCAGACAAAATGCATACATCCGAGCTCGTTGACTGAAGCACACACCTCTCGCATACAGGGCTCATAAAGCTTATCTCCAAGACAAGCATTGAGGCAACCATTTATGTCGACAGTCTGGATGAATGTGGCTCCGTGTCTGCACTTAAAACATAATTTTTTTCACAGACTGGAAGTTCGAGTACCGCTCTGGTTTAAGAAAGATGTTCTTGTTTAGACTTTCTTTTTTAAGTAATTTATCGACAGATTTTTTTTTGTACTATATACGTATTTTCATACTGTAGTACTTCACTTAACGAACGTAAAAATGACAAATATGACCGAAAAAAGTCATTCAACGATTTTATTTCAACGCTTAACAGGAGATTAATTCTTCAATCTGATCCAAGAATTAAGCTCTCCTTCTACCTTCGTTTTGATCATTTTTCAGTTGTCACCTTTCTCACGTTCTGATTATGTAGAATCAAATTAAGTAAAAATAAAAAATGCTGCCACTAAGTGACCAGGAAAAGAAAAAAATAATCTCTTTTTTTAAGCTGGCGTGGGTTTTAGGCGTTTGTCTTTTGGAGTTACACACGTGTGCATAGGACCAAATTGATCAAGAGCCAGTTGTGGAAGCTCAAAATGTCAAAAGTGTGCGCAGGAGTCAACGAGCTCGACAGCTCTCCCATATCTCCCGCTCACTTACAACGTCAAAATTCTTGTTACATGACCCACTTTTAAGGCATCTCTGATGTATACTACCTATGTACCCTATATTAAATTCAAGTGCACATATCATGGGCGGAATAAGCATTGTGTTGGCCCAAATTCATAGTGGCTCTTCAAGAAGCTTCTTCCGACAATGTCTTCAGTGAACATGAAATTAATTTATCGTATTTTTTACTTGATGTCTTTATGACACCCGACCGTCCTGTTCCCGACATTGGCCCCCTTTTTATGTCTTCTACTCTTTACTGCACTTTTTGTATTATGTGTATCCCCATTCCGTGTCCCTCATCCATGAGTCCTCCACCCGTTAGTCCCTGGCCCCCGGACAACCATGCAGGCCTTCCTCCGTCGTGACCTCATCTCCCGGTCATCTTGCCGTTTCCATAGCGAGGAAGTGCGCCCTCGAATCTCCTTGTCTTGTTTGTTGAAATCGCACGACACGGATGGAATCAACAACGAAAGTTTAGTGCTAAAATTCCCAGAAAATGTGCTTACTTTCGGGCGGGAAAAAAGCTCGGACTCAACAATCAGGTCTAGTTCTATTGTACCAAAAGTTCTCTACCTGGTTTGGCGGCATTCAACTCACAAAAGCCTTAAAAGTCTGACTTACTGAGACTTTCACTGCTGCCTGCTTTTTTACGTCGTCGCGAAATTGCAGAGAGGAAAATGCTGAAAACATCCAGCTTTGACTTATTCTTTTTCTCGCAACACATTAGGTTCTGTCTTTATTTTTGAAGGTAGAATTTTGGGACAATATGATGCCTCGATGTCACTCTATCTTCTTTGCCTAATGATGTTATAAACGTGTTTCTTGTTACCGGGTACCAATTTTTTGCTATAGGTACTACTTTTTTTCTATAGGTACTACTTCCGTCACTTAAAAAAATCATCATAAGACGCCACTTCGTTCTGATGTTAGGAGGCGCTTCACCAAGCTTAATATGCACGGTTGGAAAGGATTTGTATCATGCAAATAATTGCCAACTGTGTAGGTCTTCACTTGGAAACCAATAAGAACAGCTCATTACAATGAGAGTCAGACAATATTACGATGAAACGATATAAACAATAAGACATTGGCTGAGTATATATTTTGGATTTTGTCCGGAGACAACCGGTTTGATTTCAGCTTCCAAATTATCCGTAATCTTATTTAAAGTTTGGTAGATGAGGACTTCATTATAAATTGAGAGGCTCCTTTGGAAGGTCGCTAGAGGAAGGGTGCAATCAAATAACAAAGACCGTTGGGTCTTTTTGAAATTGTTTGTTAATTCCCAAAAGTTTTGAGCTACTCTTATTCTCTTTCTCTGAAGTTACAGATAACGAGGAGACCTTCTAATCAGCAATGATTCTGGAGGTTTTGAATGTCTTTTTGGTATGATATCTATTTTAACTGTGGTCACTAGACGAAACCGACGGTAATTTCTTTATTTGGAAAATCTACTCAAGTGAACTATACCTTGAATACCTCCGGCGACGTTGCGTATGTATTTGACCAAGTCAGCAACTTCAACAATTTATGAAAAGCCCTTCAATAACTCCAAAAAAGTAAATAAAAAAATTGTGATTGACCTCGCGTGAATTTCTGTCTTAGCTTAGAAATGAAATAATGTTCAATGAAACAGCTCCAATACTGTATATCCTGACAGACCAGACGCAATCCTCTATTTCGTTCATTAGGCACTTCTACCCAATGCCAAGAGGCATGCGTGGAGTGCTTTGTAAACGTTGATATCCAAGTATTGGCACAATAATAAAAACAGCTTTCTATTAGGAAGTACGGCCGTAGGGAACTGCACTCCAGTCACTAAGACAAACAAGAAAAACCACGCAAAAAAAGTGATAAAATTGCTTTTTTATCGGAACGTTTTTTTGTTTTTGTTTTTTAAATAATATATTAACACATAGCTGATACATTGAGGTTTCGAAACCTATTTCAGGGGAAGACAAAACAGTAATGAAGGCGAAACTTAACTCCTCGAGCTTCCCTCTTTTTTTCTGTCCAGGACAAGGGAATTTTATTTGCGAAACCTCTACGTTACGAATAAATGTAGAGAAACTAGAAGAACATTGTTTAATTCTTCCCAGCGTTGCTTGGTCTAATGATATGAAGAGAACTGATGAAGAAAGGGAGGCTCGTTTCAGTCATCAGTTTCAGATAAAATTAACGTTACAGCAAAAAAAAAAGTTACTTTTCTTAAGAAGCTGCGATAGAGCGCTACCTGAATTTTTCCTGGAGGACAGTTTTTTTTTGTGGCGGTGATATTCCTTTTAATTACAAGGGTTGCATCCCACGGAAGATGAATAATTGTCTTTTAGTTTTTTAATGAGGAGCAGGCGGACCTTAATTAAGACTGCTCTAAATTAATTCAGCTGTCATGCCTAAGTGAATCTAGACTAAAATATTTTACTTAGAGTAAAAAAACAGTGTTTTTTTCTTCCCAAGAAGTCCTTTTATGCTGTCTCATCTTTAAAAACTTCAAAGACAGCATTTTTTACCCTTTCTCTGAGCGCATCATATCCACGACTGGCAACCAAACTCAAATGGCTTGATTCAGGACAAAACACTAAAAGTAAGATTGGCTTTTACTAACGCACTTCCTTCCTTCCTTCTTTTTTTTGATGGGCTTTCTAGTTTACCTCGCCTGCAAGTTCGTCCGCTTCAAAAATGTATTCATATCGTTTAACTTTGGTTGAGTTGAATCATGCTTTGATATTTAGATCATTTATGGTTAACATAGCATGAGATACATTAAGAAGCCTGTATAATATTAATGACATAACTTTTAAGTCTCTGGATAATCACCCCTAAAATTCTTGTTGGCGGAGTTTGGGGATTTAGCTTAGTTTTTGAATATATATATATATATATATATATATACAGTACCGGTCAAAAGTATGGACTCACTTTTTT
>Ga0058701_10004507_pt1 | contig 11327 bp, 8 predicted proteins | sample AgamicOrMae_FD_97039 | JGI IMG/M metagenome (GOLD analysis project Ga0058701, IMG submission 97039) | Agave microbial communities from Guanajuato, Mexico - Or.Ma.e | ecosystem: Host-associated > Plants > Phyllosphere > Phylloplane/Leaf | place: Guanajuato, Mexico | collected 2012-06-04 | reverse complement strand
GGCATTCAAAGTTGGCTGGCTATTGAAGTGAGAACCTTCAATTCAACTTTTAAATGTTGGTACTTAATTGCTAACTCTCTCATACTCTTTCAAAGGTTTTGTTGGGTTGTTGGATAATGTTGGCAGTCTTTTGTTTCAAGTATTCAAGAACCCTTCAAAATCAATACAAGATGCGCTAGTGCCTATAAAAGGAGTTTTGATATCAAAAGTGCTTACTAATCATGCAAGTCTTGATGTCTAGATTTCTCTTGGTTCATGGCTCTCTAAGCTCATTTATGTTACAGCTCCGAATTCCCCTTTTGAATATGAGCTCATAAAGAAAGTCTTTCGAGTTATTAGGTCATCTTTTCAAGCCCTATCTGCTAGTGTAGACAATGCATACTATAAGGGACTTCACAAACTTGAGTCCAAGATCAAAGTGCAAGTCTTATGTGGTGTTGTTAGATCTTGAATGCGATGGTTTATCTTGGATATTTCCCACTATCTTTTAGCATCCACTGAAGGTGATAATTCTTCTGTGATGCTTGTGTATATAAAGCCCATCCTCGTCAGTCTTCTAATTGAAGCAAATGACCTCTTGTTGGAGTGTCTTGTTTTCATACTCTCTCGGGGTCCAGATATGAGAAGTCCCTCATCTACTGCGTAGGTTATGAGTGAACGAGTATTGGAGCCATGCGCATCTCGGATTCCACTACAACAAACTATTTCATCTATAGATGTAATTATGCACAATAAGGAGAAGGAAGTTAGAGAAGTTCAAAGTGGCCATCTTAGTTTAAAAAAGAGAACTTGAGGCGCGCCTAGGCGAGAGGCGACCTGGCCGGCGCCTCAGGCGCCCCAGGCGCAGTGAATTCCGGAGGCGCAAGGAGGCGCGCTACATGCCTAAGCCCAGTCAAAGGCTCAGCACTTTTGTTGCCTCACAGTAGTTTGCAGCGGTAGAGAGAAATTTTTGAAAAATTAGTAATCAAATGTCTAAATTTTCTCCAAATTAGAACTTAACCAAGTATGATTGATGAATTTGGAGTAGAAACCCCAATTCAATTGCATCAAATTGCTCCGAATTCCATCCTAATTTTTGAGAACCCTAATCTTCGAAAACCTTAATTTTTCGGACCCCTAATTTTATTTGATTGGAGCCTTGTATCGTTGGCTCAATGGAGATAGACTAGGTCGACCCTCCTTCCTCAAGCTTTTTCAGCACCTGAACCTTGCCATTCGCCGGTGTTTTGTGCCTGTGAGCACAGCTGGAGCCGCTGACTTGCTTGTGTGGGTTTAGGGCTTTGAAAAGGAGGGTGGATGGGTGAGCTGCTAATTACTTCTTCTCTCTCCAGTGTGTCTTAAGAAGTGCTTTTTTTTCCCCCTATTTTTGGGGATGCTTTTAATATTAGGTGGGTGAAGGTTTTCTCCCCTTTGAAAACTAGTGTGGCGATTTTCTTTTTAACTATTTGGGTATATTATCTACATACTAGCCAATCTTGATAAATTTTTCAAACTTTTCTAGTTTTTAGTATTTTGATTTCCTATTAAGTGAACTATAATATTATTTTATCACATGCTATACCGTTTTGCAACCATTCTAGACCTTACACCGGTTGTAATGGTATCTAACCATTATGTTGATGCAAGTATACATCTTCTTTTGGTGTAGTATGTTTTCTGAATAAATTTTTTGTATTTTCTTAGAAAATTGCGCCTTGCGTCCGTTATGCACGTGCCTTCGCCTCGAGGCTCGCACCTCGCGACGCAGGACCCTTTGCACCTCGGTGCGCCTTGCGCTTTTTTAAACTAAGGTGACCATTATCTAATAGAATTTGTGGAATGTGCTGAATTTAAACATGTTTCCACATATGGGGGATGTTAAAAGGCCACATCTAGATGCTGGATTCTCGGTTTTGGTATCTAAAACTTACGTTTTTGGAGCAGTGAAGGCTAAAAATTAAGCACGTTGATTTATTTATTCGTAATGAACTTGTAGTTGGCGAGAAGCTACATCTGCTAATCAAATTCATACTTTTATGAGAGAAGGTCTTTAAGTTATGGTTTTCTCATATGTGCACGGAATTGAAGTTGTTTGCTTACTTGGTTTTCTTCATTCTACCCTTGTCTACTCGAGGACGAGTTTTTCCTGACCAGTGGAGAATGATGCAGGATAAGGAGAAAGGAGAATAAGATGATACGGGTATATCTTATATTTACATATGTGAAGTGTCTTGATATTTTATTATCGTCATAGTTTTATTTTTAAGACTAGATTATCTTTTAGTTACCTTCTTAGCTGAAAAATAATATCTTTGTGATCATGTTATCTTTTAGTTTCCTTATTGTTTTATGCCTCCTCTTTTATTTAAACTCCCAGTTATGTATTAGGGAGGTAGACTTGAATGAAATTGAATTGAATTTGAAGAATATTTGTGAGTGTTCGCTTATTTATGTGATAGTTTCTGTGTGGAAATTGCTCTTAGAGTGTCCTGTATTGCAAATGCTGCTAGTACTTTTGTGGGACTCATGACTTATGTGTTGCAACCATTCTTGGGGAAGTTTTCAATGGTATATTTTGATAATATCTTGGTGTAAGCACGTCTAAAGGACAGCACATTGAGCATCTTAGGCAACTTTTCTATATTTTTGCTAATCCAAAGAAGTGTGTCCCCTTTTTTTAGGTTCATTGTGTTTACTGAGGGTATTTCTACTGACCCTAACAAAGTTAAGGGTCATTAGTGAATGACGTGAATGTGGAACTGTAGAACCATTATGGAGGTTAGGAGTTTCCATGACCTTGCATCCTTTTATAGGAGATTCAGTAGGCATTTTAGCTCTATTATGGTTTCAATTACTACCTAAAGAAAGGGTTATTTCTGCTAAAGCAACACATGCTTTTAGGGAAGTTAAGGATAAGAGTCCTTAGGCTTGCTGACTTTGGCAATGTATTTCAGGTTGCTTGTGATCCCTCTGGGTATGGAATTGGTAGAGTGTTGAGTCCGGAGGGACACTCTATAGCAGTCTTCAGTAAAAAGCTTAGTGATTTTAGGCGGATTAAGTATACTGCCTATGGGAAAGAGTTATACATGTTGCTTTAGTCCCTTCACAATCGAAGGTACTATCTTTTACGTCATGAATTTGTTGTGTGTTCGAACCATAAAGCTTTTAAGCATTAGAATTCTCAATTTAATTGTCGAGCCTCACCGTGTTAGGTGGGTCGAGTATATTAGTGAGTATGGACTTTGACTAGGCCTGTTTATGACATCCCGTGGCGCTGATTCAATTTTGGCCATGGTCAATAGGTCTTCTAAGATGGTCCATTTTATTTAATGTGGTAAGATTGACAGTGCTTCACATGCTGGTAAGCCTTTTGGGAGGTTGTTAGGTTGCATGGTCTTCCACATCAGCTGTATCTAATAGATTGTCAAGTTCATAAGCTATTGTTGAAAGATATTATCGAGGTTATGCGGTTGAAGGTTTTTGTGCCTTTCATCCTCCAACGGGTAGGCAAATTAAGATGTGGTGTGGGGGAGAAACAAGGAACCTGGGACTAGACTTTGCCCCTTCTTGATTTTGCATATAAATCAATATGTACACAGGTCAGTCATTTTGAGGTTGTCCGCAGCTACCCCCTTTGTAGCCCCGCTGACTTAATTCCCACTCCACATGATGCCCTGCAGGCTGCATCCATGTTTGCATTGAATGATTACTTGCTTGCTGAGATTCGGTGCAAAATGGCTTTCAATAATGACAATTGTAAACTTTCAATTATAAACTTTCAGCCGAATTTTGAGTTGGGTGACTTTGTTATGGCTCATATTCGACTGCAACTGGGTAAAAATTCCCTCAAAAAGCTTCATGGGTTGTGAGACCTTACTAGATCACTCGAAATTTGGGATTTAATACATATGTACAAGCTATGAATTTTTGGGATGGGTGATTTTGTTATGGCTCATATTTGGCAAGAACAACTGCCCAAAATCTCATGCCATGAGAGCTTATTAGATTACTCGAAAATTGGGATCTAATGCATATGTATTTATCCCCCTAAGAGCTTAGGTATTAATCCTATTTTCAATGCGTAGGACTTGACTCTTCATTGACATATCTTTGAGCCTCCTTGTCTTCCTTTTGCCATTCCTCGAGGTACTTAGGTCCCTGGGCTCCCACCTTTGCCACAATTGAGGCGGTTTTGAATACCGAGATTATGTCATCTTCCCGTGGTGGATCCTGTCGTTTATTTGTGTATTGGTCTGGCTACTCCCAGTTTGATGTTACTTAGATTGTAGAAGATGAGTTTCATGATCTGAATCCGACCCTCTTAGGGTGGTCTCCCTAAGAGAACTCGTTGGAATCGAGGTTTTTTTTTTTTTTTTTCTCTGGTGGGGGAGAATGATGCATTATCTCCTAAAAGATTTTAAGACAATATATACTCTAGGAAGTATAGTAAGTATAGGAAGTTGAGGATTCTTTTTTTAGAATAGTAATGATCTTTATTCATATCTTATCTTTGTTTTTTTTGAGTAATCAAAAGTTGTATTAATATGACACCAAGGGGATGCCATCCATATGCAAAAGGAGGCAATCACAAAAATAACATCCTCCCCTCAAGCTCTCAACAATAATCCTATCAACAAAATCCAAAAAAATCAACTTTGTACCATCGTACTTAGCCTTGCCCTAAAAAATCCGGGTATTTCTCTGCTTCAAGTACTCCATCAAATAGCCCAAGGCATCAACTTCCAAACTCCAAAGGCCCAAGTGCCCAACTCTTCTTTAACTTTCGTCTCTAAGTCCCAGTACATCTCTTGTGATATTAGATCCATATCTTATCTTTTATCTTAGTCTTATCTTTATCTTAGTTCATATCTTATTTTAATCTTAGTTCATATCTTATCATCTATCCTATTGTCATTTCAAGGTTATCTATCCTATCGTAGTTATATCTGTCTTCTGAATATTTTCTATCTTTTTTTAGTTTTGCTCCTCCCTGTATAAACCCCTTCAGACAATGAGACGAGGCAGACTTGAATGAATGAAATTGAGAATTTTCAAAATATTGCGAGTTCATTCAATTCAGTTATCAGTCTAGGAGTTGCTCTCAAAGTGTTCTACATCACTTTTATTTTTACCATTTTAATCTAAGTATGCATTGCTTTTTGTGAAGCTTGAAGTTGGTGCTGGAGCTTCCTTAAGTGCATCCATGGTGCATTTCCTTTTGATTGTCCTTTCTAAAAGAAATCCTTGGAAAAGGTTTTACTTTTTTAGTTGTCTATCTTTACGAACACTGATCTTTACCCATGCTATGGGCCTTCCTTTGGTTTGGGCTCTAGAGTTGAGGAGAGACTCCGTCTTGTATGTTGGAAGAACCTGAGATAATGGGAGGTCTAGGTATAATTTTGTGATGTTCATAGTCTTTGTTCGAAGACAGTTTTGTTTAGTCTCCTTTGGAGTGTGTTCCCTATTGTGTTAGTTTGATTGATAAGGTTTTATTCTTGTGCGGAATATTATGGTGCTTTAATACAGAATGTGGTTCATGCAAATCTCTCTAAATTTTTGTGTCTAAGGTATCCTTTTTCCCTCCTCCCTTGACCATGCATGTAAAACATTTTTATCATTTTTTTGGTGGGTCTTTCGGAATTGCCTTCTTTGCTTACATAGGTAATGAATGCTGCATACACGTGGATCTACCTAGTACCTGGGGTTATTCTTGTTGTTGAAGGTCGTTTATGTGCCTGTTCATGAGATAAGTGCGTTTCGAGAATATTTTTGAGCTCAAACACTGTTTTTGTCAATTTTTTTGTGCAGTTTCTAGGCCGTATTTCTTTTTTCGTAGCATGAGAGGTATCTTGAAATTCTTGCAAAAAGAGATCATCGCTCTCTTAAGGTCATTGTTACTGGGAATGCTCCATACACCTGCGATCGATGCTCTGTGAACAAGTGATCCAAAGCCTAAATTAGGTTAAATTTGTGATATCTGTGTTCTGGACTAGGCGATCCAAGAAGCGCTTCTGGTAACTATGCTTAAGATCTCAATTTTGTGAGGAAAACAAAAACAGTAAGGATTAAGCATTAAGGGAGCAGTAGCCACTAGATGGCATACCAGGTCCTTTAGCAACTGTTTAGGTTCAACATATTGGAGTTGGTAGTTTGTACATAATATGGCTTTCAGATGAAACAAAACCCAGCTATGGTGCCTCTTTCTTTTTCTTTTTTGATCAGTTCATTTGTTCTCTGTACTTCCTTGTAGGTTTGTCCCAAGTTCCGATTTTCCTAGGCTGTGGCTTGGTGTGGCTCTTTTGTTGCTTTGCGCTTTTTGGAAGATGATTAGTTCTCTTTTAATGGGTCTTATGTGGCAGATTTATGTAAGCTATTGATTTCTCATGCGTGGCTTTTATAAAGTGGGGATTTTGTGTGGGCATTTGTGCAGCGTCTGTGGTGTTCAGGTGTGCCTCTAGCCATGTACCTTCATTGCCATTTGTGACGGGTGTTCGAGCCAGTGTTTGCCTCTCCTATCTACCATTTCTTATGTATTTGTTGAGAGAGTATTCACGAGAAATTATAATCTCTATCTGTCGATCTTGTTAGGCTTACTGTTGTTGAGATCTTTCTTCCCGATTTGGGTTTTCCATGTAAAATTTGTATGCTCATTCATCTGGTTGTGATGTTGCTTATTTCTCGCAAATATCCACATCCTTTTTACTTCCACATATTCTATGCTCAATTTAATTTTACTACTTTTCCTAGCACTTCCCATCTTCCAAGTATTTTCCCCCCTATTGATTTTCCTGTTTCTTGGTTGAAATAGCATTGGTTAACCCTCATCTGAGATTAGGGATAAAGAAATACTGTGCAAATACATTATGCAATGACTTGTTGGTATTCCTAAAGAAATACTGTGCAAATACATTATGCAATGACTTCTTGGTATTTCTTCAAACGAAGTAAAATTTTAGACAGCAAAAGGATGATTTTGTTGTCAGGATAACTTTTAAATATACGAACATTTTTCCTTTCTGCATAAAAAATGGAAAGCATTCTAGCACTATATAATTATTGCAGCTTTTTTTACGCTTCTTTTTAATTTTATTTTAAGCATGCAGTTATCCGAGGAAGAGAATTTTAGTGTATTCTTCATTGCCAATAATTAATTTTTTTTTTCCAAATGTGTTTCGGGACAATTACGTTACTTCATGTACTGCTACAAACTCACTTTTTAGCATAAGGTCCAACTGCCTTGTTCTTTCCCGCATGTTAGGGATATTGGGATGTGTATTGTAGGCTCTTCTGGTGTTGTTTCTTGTGATTTGTTTCTTAAACCATACAGAATATGGCGCGTCCATATGCTTGACTGCTTTTGAATTTATTTGGTTAACTCAAGTCCAAAGAGGATGAAGGGTGTCTATTTGGATCAGAGCTGAGTGTAATGCAATCCAACAATACTTGTCAAACAGAGATAGGGAAGCTTCTGTTTTTTCTGTGATGAACAAAGAGAACTTAACTTGTTGAAGCATTTCCAAAATAAAATATACTGCCTCTAGGATGTATGATGTCGACATTAAGGTCTCTTCCATAGTTACCTAGGTTGAAGTATGTCTGGTTTGTCAGGATGGGTTCATGGTTATGCCACTTGGTGGAGAACTCAGTTCACTGGGAAATGTTTTTTCAGTTTTTTTTAATTGTACGGAAGTACATTTTTGCAAAAGGGTACAGAAATGGGTCACAGGAGATGTGAGCACTCAGTTCAGATCTATAAAAAACCCTTCATTGTGTTGGAATAAGCCCATAAATCACAAGAACAGTACAAAATTGTTGCAATTTGGTTGGATTTGCTGAATTTGCCACATTTGGGGAATTATTACTCTCAGAGTTGTGTTTTGGGATGCATGAACTAATTTGCAGTGCTGGGTCCGAGGGAATTTTGCAGCAACTCTCTACGGATTAACGGATATATAGATAACTGTAAATACTAAACTCTTCTTCAAGACCTTCCTTTATTGATGGGTGACTTATTGGCACAATGTTCTCTGTGCTAGTTTCATTATTGAAGGGCTGCTCTTCCTTAACATTTCACTGTGTTATTTTCCACTGTAGCCCCCCACCCCCCAAAAAAATCTACAATGATAGAAGAAAATAAACATCTAGGTCAGCGTTCAGTATGCGCATGTATGATCTATGTGCAGTTCACCTGAAGCTTGTCCATGGAAATGAACAGGCTTTCAACGTTCTGTATGTGAGCATTGGGGCCAACCATAGTTGCCTAGAATGTGGTACACTCTGCTATGCGCCGCCTAGTGGAGAATCCGGTACGCAAGGGTCGTTTTTTGTACATCTAGTCGGCCAATTCAAAACTTCACATATTGTGGACACTCGTACAGTGATTTAATTATGAGAGTTCTCTCTCCACCCACACATGGGGCATCATTTTCAGATTAGTCCTTAATTCTTTCTCTCTCCATGTCTCTCCCGTTCTCGTTTTACTTTTTAAAAAGTCTGCCCATTCATGACAACCTCAAAAAATCCTTCCATTTCCTTGAAACTTTGGCCTATGAATCACAAAAATTGCAATACCATTGTGGTAGAAGAGGTGTTCACCGAATTCGACAGATTTGGAGGATTGGTTATGCTAAGGTATTGCGTTCCAGTTCGTGCGAATCGGTCCGTGGTACGCTAGAGGGTTGAGAGACTCCGGTAACTATGGGCCCAACATTAAGTCCCTTCATATACCTTCCCTGAGTTTTGGACCATGCGAAACATCTGCTTCCCAACTCTGTGTGTGTGTGTGTGTGAGAGAGAGAGAGAGAGAGAGAGAGAGAGAGATAGAGAGAGAGGTCATTTCTCAATCTCATAACTTTCTGATCTCCATTCACCCTGTATAAGACACTGTATATATCATGTATGTATGTTTATTTAGGACTCATCATACGGTTTTGTTGCTTTATGCACATCAAGGAACCCACTTAACTCTGTCCATTTGTTTTGATGTTTTATTGGTCTTGTATTAGCATATGACAAATAAATGATTTATTCTCATTGTGCATTATGCTTTGCAGAGGAAACCCACAAAGGATTGATGCATCATCTTCTAACAAGAGAACTGTCTTGACCTATGAGCAGGTTGAGTTCTGAATCCTCACTATGTATCAATCCAGGCTCCAGAGGAAGCTCATAAGTGCCTCTGATCTTTCTGTTTTCTTCATGCTTCCTCCTTTTTTCTGCATCGATTCCTGCCTCCTCCAAAGATTTAAATGGGCATAGTAGTATAGGGTGTTGGTGGCCCACATTGATTGCTTTGATTCTGGTGCACTTCTAGTTCTTTGTCTAGTTTTGTTTGCATCTGTTGAGAATGCAGTGACATGATTTGAGGATTACATGAGAAGTGAACAGACCGTAACTTTGACAATGTCATAACCAACATGAAAACATGCAAGAACTATCTGTTGCCCAATATGCCCATGCATCTAAGTATAGTGAGCATTTGTTATGTTTCTGTGCCGGTCAGCATTTGACTGCCAGATTGGTGAATAACTCTATGAAATAATGTCCAGACTAATTTATTTTTGGTGTATTGATTTGAATGACAAATTGTTGGCATAGAAAGGATGTTAATGAGCCTGCTTCTGGATTGCTTTTATATTTTTTTGTTTGATCTTCATGTGCTGGCTGACCTGCACTTGGACCTTTTTCTTAACTCCGTCCTTGCTATTTTTGCTGGTAGCAGTGTCTGATGTATTTATATCATTATCCTGATATATGGTATGACTATGCTACATGGCATGCGAAAAGTGGTTCTGTGGACTCCGCAATCAAGGTCTATCAGAGAGCACTAAAAGCTCTCCCAGGTAAGTTCCCTTCTGCTTTTCACTTGCCAAAAATTATTTATTCACAGTCAATGGAGACATCTACTGATGATTGGATAGTGCCCCTCCCCTTGCCCAACAAAACGGTTCCATCTCTGCATTTTTCCATGTACCCTTTCCTGCATCCTAATCTCACTGTTTTTCTCAAGCAGATTCTGAACTGTTGAAATATGCGTATGCTGAACTGGAGGAATCACGTGGAGCAATCCAGGTTTGACTTTTGATGCTGCGCTAATGTTTAAGATCTGACCTCATGTCTCACGTTGTGTCTGGATTACATTGGTTTGTTCATGATTATGGGATGTTTGGCCTTCTTGCAGCCTGCAAAGAAGATTTATGAGAGCCTGTTGGGGGATGGTGTGAATGCAACAGCCCTTGCGCATATTCAAGTATGTCTTTGGGGAGCTTCTAGTTGGTTGTGGCATGATTGAAATGTGATTCCTAGGGCTAGAGTGAACTTAGCAATTTCTGAAATGAATATGAAGAGCTTGCACTGTTCTCTGTTTTGAGGAAAGGCTCTTCTGCCTGAGATTTTGCACACAATTTGTCCCAGTTTTAGCATCAAAATGAAATTTCAAAAATCCAGTGTGGAGACTGTTTGCGTCAAATTATCGCCAACATCGTGGAGCCAATTCTGTTCTTGGTGGGTTTGATCTCTAACGACTCTAAGTCATCTGCATATGACTGTCCAATTGAGATGGATTTGGATAATGAGCATGAAAGCAAGGATTCAAAATGAGGTTTTGGTTGCGGTATGGCAAAATAACTCAAATTCAGCAATCGCATTGCACATCACTTCTCAACTTAAAAACCTTTCTGACGCAGCCATTTTGCTGCCAAATGGCCTCACTTTGAATCTTGCATGCAAATGAATGCTCCCAATGCGCCAAACTATAGGGAGGCAGTCGTAACTGCTCTGGGCTTCTCTCTCTCTTTTTTCTCCCTTGTGTGCAGCTCTATTCAATATTCAACATATTGAACATGAAATCCTCTTAAGAAAAACTGAACAGTGGTGAAATGATAAAGTATGTTGTACTTGTACCTCTTATGAGGGGAATTCCTCTGAAGGCCATGGCAGCTGGTCAATAAACATGCAAGTGTTGTTTTTGAGGAATTTTGGGGAGTATAATAGCCTCTCACCAAGGACTCAACCATACCCATGTTTAAACGTCGAATGTCCATAGCCATGTCCGAGTCTCAAGAGTTCGTCATGTGTATTCAAGGTAAACATGAAGAGTCGAAGCAATATGGTTGGACATGCAATGGACAGGCTGAAGACTGTATCACCCTTTACTTCTGTGTTAATAATAATGACAATGTTAGCGTAGTGGTACCTGTCATGCATTTTGGCTCTCTTCCAAGGTGGTCAGTATTTCTGGGTTTTATAATATTTATTTAATTTATGTTTTTTTTTTGATGAATAATCAGAATAATATTATAAGAAGACACCAAGGGGGTGTCACCCATGTACAAAAGTGGCACTCATAT
>Ga0058701_10004506_pt1 | contig 11327 bp, 3 predicted proteins | sample AgamicOrMae_FD_97039 | JGI IMG/M metagenome (GOLD analysis project Ga0058701, IMG submission 97039) | Agave microbial communities from Guanajuato, Mexico - Or.Ma.e | ecosystem: Host-associated > Plants > Phyllosphere > Phylloplane/Leaf | place: Guanajuato, Mexico | collected 2012-06-04 | reverse complement strand
CCCCCACTTGCAATCCTATGCACCTCGTCCAGTTTGTATCTGTCATTGGCACTTGGATGGCAACAAGGCATTTCGCCCGCAGAAGCCGCTCTGTCCCGCTCGACTCTTCGCCTGCAATCGACCCTATCCACAACCACAAAGCTACGCCCGCTAGTTACCTTCTAAGTAGAGTAACTAAGCAATTTCGGAAACTTTTTTTTTCGGGTGAACTGGTTGGGTATAGTAAATTTCATCGATGCTACGGTGCTCGTATTCGTTCAATCAAGGGTGGTTGGGTAAGGTTTATAAAAATGTGTAAAAAATGTCCAATAGAGATCATAAGTTGGAGGAGCTCGTTAAGGGTTTGGTTAAGGATTTCGAAGTGGAAATAATACACGCCTTTTACGTGATCCAGATCCAGCTTTGGGTGTAAAACTAAAGCGGGGCAGTCCGTTTTTTTTAGACGCATTGTTAGACTAGTGTAAAGCTTTCATTGAGACCGTTTAAATGATGGTTGAAAAGAGGACTACCCTGAAAAACGTTCCTTCGCCGTTTTAGTGTCATCCTTAACACAGATATATAGGACTCCCTGAAACAGCTATTTCGTCTTCAATGTAATTAAAATGATATATTTGAGGATCAAAGATTACGGAGGTATGGTAACGTAAGGTTAGGTAAAAAAACGAGTTAAATCGTAAAATAATGCGATTGATGAAATTAAGCTGATACGGCACCACAAACATCGTAAACAAGGAAACTTTCCCATACGTTGAAAAACATGTTCCGATCAATATTCAATTTTTCCACGTCAGCTAATTACGGTAAGAAATTCCAGTACCCGACATGAGAAAGAATACATTCGCAACACGTGTAGTGCGTATTTTCGTCTAGCGATGGCAATCCCATAGTAGACGAAACATTCGCCCGTCAGTCTCCAATTGACGTCATGCGAGCCAACGACCCGATCGTCAAATTGCCCAGTAATAAGTAAAACCCAACTTTCGTAGGACACAGTTTATTCTTGATCTCGCGGGCGGTATGGCATCAGGCCATGCGCTACTGTTCAAGGTTAAACATTCTTTAGCGTTAATTAAAGCAGCGCCGATTCGGAGTAAATTACGCTATGCCGCCATTACTGCCCGCTGCCTTTTTGCCGAAAAAAATGAGTAAAGTACCAGCGAAGTTGAATGGCGCGGGCTGATCACATCAAGACAAAACTTTGGCCCAGTCAGCATCGTTTAGAATCAACCGACAAAAAATGTTAAGAGGATTTTCGGCTGTCTGAAAGCTGGGTAGATTGACGTTTAACTACGAAGTAAAGGCACACAAATTGAAGCGACTAAGAAAAATGGTTCCTCAAAAAAGAAAAGTTCATCACGTCAAAAGCCATCGCTCAAAGACTTGAAGTCTAAAACATTTCTTTTTATTCCGTTAATTAGAACTTCGGAATCTATTTCTTAAGCACTAAAACATGATGTTCTTAACCCACTACCGCTCAGCGATGCCGTTCGGCAACAGAAAAAAATATTTTAGAGGTTTTTTCAATTCAGTATTGCTACGCTTTAAAAAATATCACCTCTCTGGAAACCTGAAATTCAATTATTTAGGCATTTTCCAAAGCTTAAAATTGCGTATTTTAATGGAAAAAAATCCTTTCAATTTCTCTTAAGCTGAATTTCACTCCAAATACTTTGAGCTGTTATGGGTTAAGTTCTTAAACTCGAACAGTTTTCCTCTCGAAAAAAAAAAATTAATGCCCCTTAAAAATATCTAAAATTATATTAATTGGAGTAAACAAAAATGAGGAAAACCCGGCATATAAGTTTAAGTTGTTCGTATGAAAAAAGTGATAGTAAAACGTTTAAAGCGGTGTTTTGGGTCTCAGCCCCAAATAATGTCAAGTACAATTAACTTTGACTTGAGCCGGCGGGCGGATGGGCAGACGGTCTCCATGGCAACGCTCAGACGCTCACTGGAAACATTTCGACTGCCAATGACAATCGGCTGACTTCTTATTTAGCTGAACGGGACTTCGAACATTGCAGCCTGCAGCCTCGCCCTGGCGCAAGGCTCCTTGCTCGGCGTCTGGACTCCGTACGAACCATTTCAGACTCCTTTTATTGAAGCCGTTAGGTTGTCCGACAGGAAGTTGTCCGACCTACTCGAAGCTTCCCTAGTCTCCAAAAGTAATGATACTAATAATGATAAAATGATTATTTCGATGACTTCAAATGAAGCTGTGCTACTTGGAAATGCTGTTACAAAACTGTAACAGCAAAAAACTGCAGCAAAACTGTAAAAAAACTTGCGTTTTTTTGACCATAGGAATTAGTGCATTCTTGAACGAGCATTTTCAACTGTCAAACCTTAAAATTGCGTATTTTAGTGGAAAAAAAATCCTTCCAGTTTCTCTTAAGCTTAATTTCACTCCAAATACTTTGGGCTGTTAAGTTACACTCTATTTTTTGAGGTAGCAGTTTTAACCATATGGTGCAATCTCCCGTCGTCAAATCAGGCGGAACGACAGCGGAGCGATGAAAGAGGCATCTAACCTAACCTATCATAAGAAAGCCCCTTGCTTTTTACAAGATTAGTTATAGTCACTTGTGCCTCGCTTCGCTATCGCTCCGCTGTCGCCAAGCCTGATGCCGCTTACTACGGCGGCCGATTTAGGGCCGCCGAGAAGTAAGCGGCATCAGGCTTGGCGACCGTTTAATTAGGTAACCCTAGGTTAAGTTAGGTTAGGTTACGTAGCTTGAGCCTCGCTCCGCTGTCGCTCCGCTTGGCTTATCGTCGTAGGGGTTGAACCAAAAAGGTCGAAAAAGCGACCTTAAAAATTTAGAGTGTAAGGCTAATTTTTATCGATAGCTAAAAAGCATCCTTAAAAAATTTGAGTGTAAGGCTAATTTTCGATTGCTAAAAAGCAGCCTTAAAAATTTATAGTGTAAGGATAATTTTCATCGATTGCTTTGAAGAAATTTGAAAATTTCGCTTGTGCTTTGGCGTCTGTTGGAGACAAGAGATCCCCATTTGAGGCGAGCACCTTCAATAAGGATCCTATTAAGTAACTGTCTCTCGGAAACGGGCAAAGGCTCCCTGCCGGAAATTGGACCGGTTATGACTGTCTTGGAAGAGCCATAGCGAAGAGAGAGGGAGAGAGACGGCGAATGAGACCTTTTCGAGGCGCCGCGTCGCGCCACGTCGCGCCTGCCCGGGATGCCTGCGATTGCGTCCAAAATACTTTACTGATCTGGATTACTTTTGATTAGCTTGATGGGCAAATTTACTCATGTCTCCGTTCCACGCCCGACGAACAAACCGAAGTTACGACCTCTGCAAAAATTAGGGTCTTCCTTTCCGGAAAGTTTTACTACGCATTCTGGGTTCGTCAGAAAAACAGCACATTTATTTCCCTCTTCGGTTAGTCTCTTCCTTATGTGTGGTACAAAATTAGCAAGTTTTTTCTTTTTTTCTACCCTATAGGTAAGACTACACTGTGAAAAGAGAATTTAAATTTCAGAAACAAAGGAAGTCAAATAAATAACTTTCAGTCCAAAAAATCATCGAATTTTAGTAAACTAAGTTCTTAATATAAGAAATTTATCGAAATCAAAAACGATGCCTGCAATTCAGTGTATATTTAAACTGATTATTTATTCAGATCATTGATTTTTGACTTTTACTGCATCTGATTTTAAGATTCTCTTCTTACTGTGTACTTTAGGTAGATTAGTGGAAGGTTAAACTCGAAGTTGAGGTAGGTTATAAAAGCGAGATTATGTTAATGTAAATCAAGTTGAGTGTAATTACGACAGGTTGAGGAAAAGAAATATTGTTCAAGGGAAAAAGAAATCATTAAATTGATAATTCCCAGCGATTTTTTTAAGAAAGAAAAATAAAACGCTGCTTAGAGCCCGTGAAGCGTTCTATCTTAAATCAAGACTCTTTTCTTGGACCAAGAAAAAAACAAAACAAAAAAACTCCCTGAGGTGATTTCGATAAGCAACAGCAATATATCGAAGGCTAAAACAGTTTTTATCCGAACCGCACACATGACTCATAGTGATTCAACCCAAGAACTAACCACAAGAAAAAGAAGAAAAAGTCGAAAAAAGCTTGTGGCACATTGGCCTTTATGCCCCTGCTTCGGCTCTGATGCCACTGCCATACATCAATCCTTGAGTCGGTAGCTTTCGCTAGTTGTACGAAGGTAGGGTTCAAAGGAAGTTGGCAAACGATCAAATTCGCTATTTCTGGAAGGCGCTTGTGATTACCATTGAAACGGACACTCGCTGGTCTCTTTGCTACCAGCGAACAGCCAGTTCACTCATTGCCATACTTCCTTTCAACAGTTAAGAGGGGGGAGTTGAGAGGAGTCCAACACCTTGGCCTACCGGCTATGTTATTCTTGGGAAATATTTACTTTTAAAATTGATACCTATCCAAATATTTCGGAGGTTGAGTAGACCATCAAGGGTATTGAGTGACAAACTAAAAGCACTGATAAAAGAAAAATAGTTCATTTACGTGAGTCAAACACGTAACTATATTTTTGCCAGTTTTCAAGGTTGGTCTGTAAATAGCTAACCCTTCAAAAGTAAGGGATTATCGAGCCAAGATCGTCACGTATCTGTAAGTTTACTAATCAGTATACTTCGAAAACCAAAATCAATTTGCTAGTATCCAAAACAGGTACAGTTATAGTCGTATCCAAATATAGACATATTTGGATATAGACATATCCAAAACAGGAACAAAAACATGACAAGAAATAGAGAACTATTTCAAATTCCTTTTCCTACGATACTAATACATTTTTTTTATTTATTTTTTATTTTGTTCGGATTTCTACACTTTAAATTTTTATCAGTGAGAGTCACTGGGATTCCGTGAAAATTCACTGAATCTCAGTCATATAGCACAACTTAATTTTTTTTTCAATGGTGTTATACTGGCTGAAATTCGGTGAATTGTTACTGAGTCTTACAGACTCTCACTGATTCAAATTTAGAGTTCAAGTACTGAAATTAGACAAAAATCCTTATAAATGCTCATAAGTACCGATATCACGAAATATTTTCAGTGCTAAGGGTTCAAATATTAGGTTTCTTAAAAAAATGAATTCTTGAAAAGTGAAGTGACTTTGGAAGAGGTCGAGTACTGCGTCCAACGACCGAGTTAATTTTAGGGGCGCGAAGAAAAAGGGGAGAGGGGACATAAATAATAAAGGTAGAGGGAGCAAGATTGACGGAAAGTGCAGTAATGAGCGGCATAAAAAGGCGCGTGCGAGCGAGCAAGCGAGCGTGTTTCAGGGAACACGACGCCGCACCGTGCCGGGCCGGGCCAACGGCATACTGTTCCCCGAACTGCACGCTCTGCCAAAATCAAATGATGAGGTTTTCATCGAAACGCCCAACCACACCACGCGACGCACCACCACCACACCGCCACAGATCACAGATTACAGGAACTATACTTCGGGATTACTGAGAAGCTGAAAAGTCATGAAAAAATACGCAGCTTAAAAACGGAAAATACAGGGGGGCAAACGATAGCGCCAAAAACCACAAGCGCCAACGCCGCGAGTGCCAGTCCATAACCGCCAAACGAGAAAAGTCGCAAACGCCGAAGTTCGTATAGGTTAGGTTAGGTCAAGTTAGGTTAGGTTAAGTTAGGTTAGTGAGGTTAGGTTAGGTTAAGTTAGATTAGGCAAGGTTAGTATTGCGGTTAAGACCTTTGGCGTTTGCGACTTTTCTCGTTTGGCGGTTACGGATTGGTGCTTGCGGCGCTGGCGCTTGTGGTTTTTGGCGTTTATGACAGCTACCCGAAAATACATACCCTTTAGCCCCTCCACAAAGTAAATTTGAAGATGCATTTTACACATTGTGATTTTGTTGTCGCTATATACAAAGTGGAGCACGGCATGAGGCCGAAAGGAGAGTTCAAAGGTCAACGCAGCTAACAAAAAAGGAAAGAAAAAGAAAAGCAATTACAACAGCTGTAGCTCTCATACTATCATGCAACTTTTTTTTGAGGGGGGAGGGTGGCTTTGAAGGACGATCCTGGACAGCAGGCCAATCCGTCAAAAAATGCAGACGAAGAACGCTTTCATGTGATTCCAGCGTCACAGCTTATTTCATTCAACCGCCAGCAAACTCATCTTACTCCATTCAAATATTTGCTGACAGATTCGTAATTTATTTTCGTTTTGCTTTTCAAGATTGGTCAAACATATTAAAAAAAATTAAAACTCGTTCATTGCGCATGCTCTTGGTAGGCCAAATTGAATTCCCCAGCGACCGAGCTTCGAGGCGGGCATAAAGCAACGAGCTCAAAAATATCTGGAGTTTCTTGGAATATGTATTAAAAAAATAAGAAGAATGAAAAAGGCAACTGCGCATTAGTGCTACGAAGATTATTTGCAGTTACATCAATGTGAAACCGAACGTAGGCTTTGTTGGAAAAGGTTAAGACTATATGAAGTTAGTTAGTAGTTAAACTTACGATTAGTTAGGTGTAGTTGGGTTTACATCTATGGTCGGTAAAAGATATTTAGCCGACTTAAGTCCGGTTTGGTTAGGATAGGTAGGTCATTGCAATCACTCCCGAGGTTGTTCCTCACATGAGTAGAATTGCCAAAACGTTTCAATGCGATAATTATTCGGTACAGAAAGGTTCATTGTTTGTTCTTTTAAGTTTTGTTATTTTAGAATCCCTACTTATTGATCGAAACGGGTATTTTATCGGTAAAGATGCCATGCGGACCGTCGTCGAATATTAAGGTCACTTCGCTGAAAATGTATAATTCACGGGAGCGCAGGAAACTGCGAATAAATATGCAACGCGTAGATTATTCGGTTAATCAATGATCAAACTACCGAGCAATTATGTCCTTCCACGCGCACTTCGTATGACTATTTTAGTGATCGGCATGACAATAATTCAATATTTCCTACACTTACAAAAGCGCGGTAGATACCTTGCAAAGTACAAAAAAAATGAATGATGTTGCGAAATAGAAAACGCGACAAATGGTTTATCCCAGTTCAATCATGCATCCCTTACCAAAAAACGCAAACAATTCGACTGTTAATTGGCAAATATTTATTTCTTCATTTCATCTGTTAGAAGAGTTATTTTTTCTTCTTCTCTTTTCTCGAATGATATTTTCTAAAAGAGAGCTTCATGAATCGGTACTTTTGAACGCATGCCAACCACAAATTTCTTAGAATGTTGTAAGTGCCCCTTATTAAGAACTCTGTCCCACACCCGTCATACAGGATCCTGTCCCATAGCGAGGCTGTCCAACTAAACGCCAGTCCCTTATGGACCCTGTCTCATAAGATCCCTGTCCCGATAAGAGCCCTATCCCCTTGCAAGGCTGTCCCTTAGAAAGCCTGTTTCATTAAAAGCCTAACGGCCGCTAAATGTAAAAGGTTTTTTGCAGGCATCTTGGAAGGTCTATTCGTCAAGGTTATTACGGGAAGTTGGGATTATTTTCCACGTAATGTGCCTTTTCTTTCGTATAGCGTATCACGCTACACTGACCCCAGCGAGCGTGATTTACACCGATTTTGACCTAATCTCGGGAACTTTTCCTCTTTTTGCACCGACCTTGGAACTGATTGATTTCGCCAACCTTTTCCTTTAAGTGTTCGAATCAACGCGATGTTAAAACTGTGGTTTCAGCTCGTCTCTTCCCAAGGCGAGGTCACACAGCTCCACAAAAAATTAATATTTTCTCACACATATCACTTTTATCTGAAAAATTAGTTAACATGAAGAAATATCAACAGCAAACCAATTTTTTTTAGCATCGCTTGTGCATTGTTTTTCTGATTAAGATTAAAATTTTCATACGAAAAAAAGAAAAAAAAATGAAAAAGAAAACATATTGATAAATACTGCTACTGAAAATATTAAGCTGGTGTTCTTGAACTCTTTTGCAAAGAGCATATAACAAAAATATAGGATCAAAATATTAACACAAAGTATAACTTTCATCATCCATTAAAAAAATGAATAAAATTTTCCAACTAAATTTTTAACGCATAGATCTAACCTCGTCACCTTACAATCATCGCTTTGCAACATCCACTTCTAGGATATAAAAAATTAAAAAATAGAACCTCGGTTTTTATGGGCTTATGCATGGCCTTATATATTTAGAAATTGCTCACAGAAGACAAAAAAAAATGCGAGCGTTACGCAGATGAAATGGAATAAAAATGGTCCGAACTTGAAAGGAGGGAATGTGTTTTGGAGTGACGGTCTCTGGTCGCGGATGTGGCACCGCCAAACTGGCACCGCCACACTGCCAAGCCGGGCCCACGGCTCTGAAAGTGTCAGGGCATTTCAACAGCGAAATAAACGCAGAGATGACAGGGAAGTGGAAATATTGTCTTTCTCAAAACAAGGGAACGCGGAGATGTACGAAACTCCTGAGAGATACAACTTCGGGGCTACAAAGGTTGCTATTACCATAGCCGTTGGTCATCTCTTCTGCCTAGAAATTCTGCTTTCTCGAGAGAGAATTCAACGTAAAAAATAAATAAACAAATAAAAGGGTTATTGACCTGGGCTGGGATTAAATATTTCGCATTCTATCATTTGATAGTATTCACAGTGTCTTATTCGGATAAATCGTATAGACTTAAAAAGGAATCACACAATTTTGAGTTATTTTAATATGTATTGCTAGACTCGCCTAATTTTAATAAAAAATACTATGTTATTGCGGAGTACTTTAATACTCAATTATTATTGACAAAACATAGCAATACGAGTTTGTGCATCAATAATTAAGTCTGGAACCGACGTTCCGATGAAATAATCGGTAAGTGCAATTTTTGCTACATTTGCAAAATAACAGTACCTGAAAGAAAGGAGACCAAAGAATAAACAACATAAAAGGCACTTGAAATATGATGAAAAACTTTGACTTTCAGTCAATATTTGCTCTTTTTTTCCGTTCATTAAAAACAAAATTAATAAATACATCACAAATGCACAGGTCAGGTTGGCTACAAAAGTAGCTGTTATAGAAAGAAGCTATCATAAACAGCGAATGATGATATCCTTTGGGAGTTTAACACGCATGACATCAGAACACGATGTCCAGAAATTGGCTGTCTGGAAAAAAATAAAAAAAGAAGAAAAAAAAGAGAGGGCGAGGCCCCAATTGGTTTCGTCTTGTCGAGAACGCTTTAGTGGCGGTATTGGCCTTTCTTTGTTCTAGAACGAAATACGACAATTCAAACAGTCTACGCCACTTGCTATGGTCAAATTTGTCCAAATTGATACTGCCCTGCTCTGGCTTGCCCTGCCCTCCCCGCCAGCCCTTCACACAAAACCATTACCGGCCCTCGCACGCATTTCTTTCGCCACTTTTCCCAATCGATATACCAGCATTTGTTCGCTCCAAAATCATTTCAACGCAATTGAGCTCTGTACTTCACTAAGCGTTTTCATCTCCAACATTTACTTAGCTGCAATATAAAACCGTTATCGTTAAGAGTTGTCCTGATGGCTTTTAAGCGGTTTTAGTGATGGGCCACGGAATCTTACATGCGCCATTTTTTCACATTTCTTTCCTTTTTATGTTGTTTTTCTCTCTTTTTTGGTAATTTTACATTCATGCCCACTTTATTTTACTTCTTCAGGAAATAATTACGAAAAAGCAGAAATAAACTCCAAAGACCAACGCGTTCGAAAACAATCGGTCAGTCCAACCTATGCAACAATTTCTAGAGTTTCGTGGAGGTGCCGGAGGTTCACTAATAGCAGATATGTTTTTGATGCCCACCCCCAAAAAAAATCTTAACATAGAAACATTGTTTTTGCCGCAAGAATCTTTATTCTTGGCACAACAATTTCTTGTTTCTTGCAGTAAGAAAAACTTTTTTGTTGCAAAAAAAACTGGTTAGAAAAAAGAAAAATGATTCGTCACTACATTCAGAAAACATGTTCGGCTCATTTCTGTGGGAGTTCAGTAAGGTTCAACTAGGCTAGGTTAGGCAAGCGTGAGGTTGGTTCTTTTTAGCCCAAAAGAAGAGCAGGAGAGGCTGGAAAAGAAAGCTCATTATGAAAAGAGCGAAGCTAGTTAATTAGGGTAACTTTTAGAAGGATGCAAGTTTTGTCTCCCCGACGACCGTTTCAGGCCCACTCTCACGCTGGTTAAAAATTCATAAATCAATTTCAGGGATGAAATTTCTCGGGAAAAAGAAAATTTGACGAGGCGCCTCGGCGCCTCTTTAGAAGGTGTCTCCTGGGGAGCAGTGTCGTCTCGAGGTCCCCGATGACGTCTCCGGGGGGAAGGGCCGCTGCCACGGCGCGGCGGTCGGGTGACCTACATGGCCAGCGGTCCGAACCACTCTCTAATTAGCAACTGCAGCCCTAAGGGGAGGAAATAATACGAACGTTACCTTTACCAACGCCTTCAATGCGCTAACGCAAACAAAAATGCGTCATATGCGAAATCGAACATCTAATTAAGGTCCACTAAGCCCAAACCTGACGAAATACCTTTTTTTATACCTAAACATACATTGGTGCATGCCTTGCCTAAGGTATTTTTTTTAGGACGAAGATGAATTCTCCTGTTAATAACCCTTGATTAGAAGACTTCTTATCATGGTATTTATAAGAAAAATCGAGAAAAAATAATGTCACCAAGGCCAAAAAAATGGATAACAAAGTTTTAATTTAGCCCATTACAGCCCAAAGTATTTTGCGATAAATTCAGTTTAAGAGTAATCAGTAGGATTTTTTTTCCCGCTAAAATACGCAATTTTAAGCTTTTGGAAAATAAATGCATAAATTATTAAATTTCAGGTTTGCAGAGGGGTGATATTTTTTTAATTATGACAAATGCTTCACTGAAAAGATCATCCAAAATAAATTTTCCCCTTTCCGAACGGCTTCGCTGTGCGGTAGTGGGTTGAAAATGAGAGTGAGGCGATTCGGGAAATATTCCTTACACAAGCCCCATTCCCATTTGCACAATCGTCAATTTTGTGCAAAAACGAGGATCCTTCCATTGACTAAAACCAGTTGGAACAATCGTCTCGTAATTCGTCCAACAATGTCGAAAGTTTGAACAGAACAGCCTTCTTATTTGGTGGAAAAACAAAGCAGGTCCAGCGACTTACGCAACGTAACGGCGGGTGTTACCATCACGCAAGGCTCTTCTCGAAAAAGAAAATGCAACCAGATTGTACTAACGGCATTATCCGTCTGCCACCCACCTGCAACACAAAAAAGAAGTTTATCAAAATGAGGCGATCAGTTGACCGGCCTGGTGGGGCGGTGGGGCCACAGCCCGGCCCGGCCTGGACTAGATTTTGACT
>Ga0058701_10004505_pt1 | contig 11329 bp, 6 predicted proteins | sample AgamicOrMae_FD_97039 | JGI IMG/M metagenome (GOLD analysis project Ga0058701, IMG submission 97039) | Agave microbial communities from Guanajuato, Mexico - Or.Ma.e | ecosystem: Host-associated > Plants > Phyllosphere > Phylloplane/Leaf | place: Guanajuato, Mexico | collected 2012-06-04 | reverse complement strand
CGGGTACCGTGGTCGTTTTGAAACCCTTATATGTTGGAAATTAACCTGACGTTGCCTTCATATTTAAGTCGTATTATTAAAGTAAATACAAGATAAATGACAAAATTTCGGCGATTTTCGTGAAAAGTGAGTAATATCGAATATTTTAGTGAAATTCGCATCGCAATCCATCCAAAATTGGCTGGTCGAGTTTGGTTGACAGCTCCCGTTGTTTAACTGGTAGTTTACCAATATAACTGAGGGGTCACGGAACCTCAGATGTAATATTTTGCATGTCCACCTCATGTATTTTGTTTGAACTGACGTAATATTACTGAAGTCGCAGACCAGACCGTGTAACAAAGTTAAGTTAGCTTATGGTCGTTAACTGACGCAAACCGACGGCGATTTTTTTTACAAACGAGTTATTTTAAGCTACTCATACTTTCTTTCTGAATAAAACCACAGCGAGGAAAGTTCAAAAGCAGTTGCAAAGGCTATACCGTGAACTATAACCTCTAAAATTGCCCAATTATACTACTGCACTACTGCACTAACCTTGTAAACATTGGACGAAACTGCTCTCCAAGAACGACACACCTCTTCCCAGGTACGGGCACTAGACACTTCTATAAACTTAAATGACTCAACACTTACTGGTGCATCGCAAGAGAAGTAAAAGCCAGCTGATCAACAAACAGCTGAACCTCCTGTCAACGCAGGTATCTTCGAATGCCAGTGCCGATCTGGTGCCGGTCGGCGAACCGACAAAGGAATCCCCCCCCCAACACTCCCCCCCTCCAAACTCGAGCAGCGGAGGGCGGAATTTCTTCAAATGGGGTCGTGATAGTCCTTGCCGTGCAATCGGCGGAATTTCTCCAATAGCCACTTAGATTGGGCCTGGATTGGGCGTTAAAAATTGATTGAATTTCCGCTATCTCCAAACGGGAAGGAAGTGGAACCTTGTTACAAATTGAATGCGAAATAAAAAGCTGTGACCATGGGTGAAGGTTTTAAACGCAATACCTCAACCGTCTTTCAAAAAAACTCCAAAATTTGTGCTCTTTTGGAATAAATATATCCACATTGAAAAAAAAATCTGCGACACGAAAAGATAGGAGCACTCCATGAGCACTCCGTCACATGAAAATATTTTGGTCCACACACATTTTAGACGGTTTTTGATTGTCGTATCAAATGGGGTTCTTGACAATTTTTTATGAAGTGCATTTTCACAAAGACCGTGAATGCAAGCACGCTAAGGATGCTGGGATCTGAGGGACTTGCTGCGCGTGAAATTTGAATCTTAAGGCAACCAAATATTGACTTTCTCTGGAGAAATCATCCTTATCATATTACCTTGATATTGGTATGAACACAATATGCCTAAAACAAGTTTGTTCGATCAAGTTTGGTACATATTTTTGCAAAATAAGACTCACATTTGAAAATGCGAGGCGGCACATAGTCTTGTGAGAATTACCTATTCCAAATAACCTTCCTAATAACCGCAAAACAGTTTTCCTGTAAATTCGAATTTTCCACAACAATTAACAAATTCGTCAAGCATTTGTCGGTGTGATCCATCGGTTTTGTTAACAGCTAACCAGCAAATCATCCATGACCTCTGGCGGCAAAAAGATCTTGAGTTGAAAGACAATAGGAAAGGGACTGTATTTGTGTAGCTAACACCAGTCTCTAGCAAATTCGCTCAAAACCGAATAAACCTGCCCAAACTTTTGCCAATAAACCTACCCGCAGACTTTTTCCGAACGAAATGACATTTCCATAATTCATCGAAAACGGCTTTTTGTTCGCTGGTTGTCGCCATTTTTTAAAGAAAATTAAGGTTGTTTTTTTTTTATTGTTTTACTTTAGGCCTTAAGTAATCGGTATGAACATACTATATAGAGGAAGAGGGATATTGAGTTACTGGGGAAAGAGGCTACAGTAGGCACTGAGAACAAAAACAAAGCTCATGATTTTCTCACAAGATTTATTGAAGTTCGTCGTTTGACTGGACTACAAACCGAACAACTGAAATTGCATAATCGGTCTTTACTCTGTACATTTTATACAACGACACGCGTGTACGGTACATTCCGTTATCTACGTCATACAGTGCAAATCAGAAATAAATTAACAACTTCATGAGAATACAAAATGCGCATTTCTTCCCTAAAAATACTGTCTTTATCAGGTAATACCTACTTAAACAAAGAAACGAGTCAACAAAATAATCCATGCAGAAGCATTTTGAATCTACTTTTCACCTTCGTACATCAAAATTACACGGAATACGATACACGTAATGATATAAGTTTAGGACTTCATTAGCATTCATTCGAAAAATAGCCATTCTTCTATGTGACCCACTCTTATTTGTCAATTCATAATTTCACGATCAGAGGAAAAGATCGACTCATTAAAGCTTTATCTCTCGCAACGCTCCTATCATGGACTAAAATTGGCCGAACGTCATCTTCCTCATTACTACGGATTGTCGAGTAGAAAATATTAAAAATCAAAACGAAAAACTATCAAAACTAAACAGGAATCACAATTGCAACATGAGCATCAAACACACCGCAGTTTTCCTATAATCAACCAGTGCTTTTTGAGCCTAACGAAAGGGGGATTTAAAAAGAAAGGATGGCTATGGTACGGTTCAGACTAACTAGTGTCAGACTTTCCCGGCCCCACCTCAGCTTAAGAAGCCGGCCGCTTATCCTCACGTCTCACGAAATATAATTTAAATATGCATTCCAAACATCCACAGGTCTCATCAAGTTAAGATAAATAAAAAGATGGAAAGATGGCTGTTAGGAGATGGTAAGTGTTTCGCACGGCTATCTGAATTCGACTCGTATCCAGATGGCCGTGCGAAAACTTTTCATCTTTCAACGGTCATCTTTTCATTTGTTCATTTCCCTTAACTTGACAAGATCAAAAACTCTTTCTTGCCTGATGAGCACTTTCTAACCCTTTTTGCTGTGAAAGCCTTAAACATTTTAAAAGATCAATAACACAAAATCTATATCATAGAGATTTTGGTGTTTCTTTTAAAAAAATAGATAAACACTGTACTATTCAAGTCGCAGTAGTAAAATTTGAAGCTTGAAAAACTGAGCTTTTATTGACATTACAAATAAAGAGGCAGTTTCGCTATGCTCGCGCCTTAAAAGATGTTTATGGATCTATTCCCCAAAATAATACTACTAATAGTTCTCAAATTAATAAAGCTGCTCAGTTTTACGCGAAAAAAGTAAACTTACTAGCTGAATGCATTCCAAAGATATTTCGTGTCACGTAAATGGCTTGGAACTTATGCCCAGTCCGGAAATTTTGGAAAATATGATAAACTCACCATAGGGCATTTACCCGGATTTCATGTAATTTGCTAGATAAAAATAAATATATTCTAGAGCACATTTAACAACATTTTATCATAAAATTAGAGTTTTCCATTCAAGTCAACATTGATATTTTCCTATTAGTCCTGCAACACTAGAGGCAAATGACCGACTTTATAAAAAATAGATCTGTGTCAGCATCCAATGTCTGAAGGTCAAATAATTACTTAGCACCACTTCATTTGCGACACAAAGTTCCCTTCATAAGCAGATTTAGAAGTATTGAAGTACGATGAATATCGGTATTTATAATGATGAAAAGAGGAAAACTTGTTTTGGAAATATAAATCATAATGAAAAAAAACATCTTTGGTATGATACCGTGGTGAACATTCATCGTCTTTTACCATTGGGGGAAATTACCATGCTCACATACATTCATGAGAAATTTGAAAAAAAAATACAAGAAAAAAATATCCTTTTAGAACTTTAAAAAGGAAATCGAAATCACAAATCTACGCCATCGACCCTGAGAAAAGAAAATCTTACATTTCACATTTAATTCGCACATTTCAAATTTTGCTACAATACAGCTCCATATTTTGAAGAAACAGCAAGCTGCTCTGTCAAATCACTTGATGCAACTGTCTTTTCTTTTTGCTGGAACGAAGCCAGGCTAAAGGCTGTCAAGGCGCACTCCATGTTTGCCGTAACAGAAAGGCAGTGAAATTTCGATATAAATCGATACTGTTACAGAGTAGAAGATCGGCAGGTGACGCCCCCTCTCCTACTATTTCTACAGTCACGTACAAAATTTAAATGGCACGGCGACAAAACAAGGATTCTTTTTGGTACAGTCTCGACAGAATGAATTCTAATTTCCCGCGGCCGCATAATTCGATACTATTAATACCTCGGTCTCATAAACGTCACAAAGCCTCTTATCGATTATTGTGATATGAAAGGGAGGTATTGATTGTGAATGACGTGAGTACAAACAAGCAAAGATCTTAACAAGTACTTGAAGATTCAGTCACACGAGACAGACGGGTCTGGGAATCAAGTTGTGCATCTCACATTCAGAAACATACTTTATGATACAAAATTAGGGTGAAGCCTTGCAGCAACACATCACGGAATTCTTCCATATCATTCATACGAGGAACAGAAAACATGCAAAACGGACTCAAATGCAAAGACGAGGGGGTTCTTTAACAATTGATTTCACGTCGCGCGGTCGGTTCTAGTAGACAGGAGATAAGTTTAATGTGAAGCTCCTAATGGCATTGGTGCGGTTTGAACGGGAGGATTTGATTATTTGTAATACCATGGCTTTGCAGTCGAGGCACACCACCATCTGAAGTCCCTTTAATTTTTCTTTGTATGTGTTGGTTTTGAGCGGTGGCGTTCCGGGCGCGGGGGACGTGTTGTGAGCCGTGCTCAACGGGGGGAGAGACGCGGGGCCCGTCGACGGCGACCCCTCCGACGAGGTGGTGCAGCCGAGCTTCGGGCTCGACGGCGCGCTGCCCACGCTGTTGCGCGAGCTGGACGAGTCGTCCGCGGCCATGGCGGGCGCCATGAGCCTCGACACGATGCTCCTGGTGATGGACGAGCGGCCGCCGGCGTCCTCCTCCGGGGAGGCGAGCAGCGACGGGCTGAGGGCCACGACGGGCACGTGGGCGAAGTGCTCCGTCGGGATCCGCATCTGCGAGTGGCACTTGGAGCACACGGTGCGCTGGCACAGCCGGCACTTGTGGCCGCGCCGCCGGAAAATGCCGAACGTCGTCTTCATGCACAGGAAACACACCTGCACACGCCACAGGAAATGAAAACAATCTCTCTTTTTACGATTACTGTTCCCCTCAAACGGTTCCTCCTTTTCGGAAAAATCACCACCGCCACACCGCCGGCCTCTATTTCTGCAAAACCCACTCCCTCACAAGTTGCAGGAGCAGCGAGCACGGCACAAGCACCTATCGCAGCCCGAGTTTTCCACGAGCTGCGATCCATTAATATACAATACACGGCTCCCTCACAAAATCCCCGGGGCTGAGAGCCGAAACGTACATTGATTGATCTTTATTTGTCCATTTTACCTAAATTAGGTTTCGGCATCGTCATTTTTAGGGGAGGACTTTAACTCTAGAGACCTAATCAACTTGGGATAGCGTCGCTCATACCTCTCGATACACCATACCCTACCCCATTCACACCCCAACCACCGCACTGACAAAGCCCTTCTAGCCTCATTGGGCCCCTGCTGTGCCCCGCACCCATTCGGAACAACTTTGCTGCATCAACTTCGAAAGCCGTTACTTCGGTACCGGTATTGCGTCATTAAAGGTGTGTTCGGCTCCCTTGCTCGATAACCCGGTATTCTGAGTTCCTCTTTAAGTTGTATCAGCTACCTCCACAAAAGAAACAACGCGAAAGTTCACGAAAAGAATCAAAACCATAATTTTTTGGCTTATCATCTGAGAGACTATCTAGCTTGTTCTATCACTTTAAACGACGGACGATAGTGAGCAGGAATAGTTTGAATGCCTTCATTTTTGGGAAGCTAACTCTGACAAGGGAAATACTAAAGTCCACCCCAGATTTTCTTGAAATTTTCAGGACTGCAAGATGACGGTATAGGAAGACACCCAAGCCCCAAACTTGCTGCCGAAATTCATTTTTACTACATTAAAAATCGCGTTCAATTTTGAACAGAAAATATTTCTTTCGATATGATTTAAAAACAATAATCATTCCTTTTAGAACACCTAAAAGTAGCGCCTACTGCTGAAATTTTGAGGATTTTGCAATTCCAGCCGTTTCCAAGATATTGGCAATTTAGAGTGTTTTTACATTATTAGTTCAATTTTAACGCCGTTTTTAAAGAAGAAAAATGCATTCTGGCAGCTAGTTTTGGACTTTGTTATCTTTTCATACAACTATCTTAAAATTCTGAAAGTTTCAAGAAAATCGGTGGTGGAAAGTTAAGGTACTCTCATTGTCTGTTTAAGGAGCTTGAAAAAGTACGTTTGTCCGTAGCAATGTTTATATTTCCTACTTTCAGAACCACAAAGCCTAAAAAAGTAAGGATTAGATGAGCTTACCTTGCCCTTTTCGGCGTTTTCTTTAACCTGTCCTTCGACAGGAAGGCTTTCCAGCTCTGCTTTGGTGAGAACACTCCTGATGTGGACGATTTCCTCCAACGTCAACGAAAGACACTCCTGTTGCCATTGTTTCTGCTCACACAAACAAACACACTTGCAGTAACGATCAAAAGCGCTACATTATACACTATGTGTACTGTCACTGTAATCACTACATGTACCATGTGAGTTGCGAGCCCCTGAGGATTTTCTGAAATGACGATACAACCTGCTCGACACGAGTGCCACGCGTGTTGTCCGCTACAGGCTGAAAACCCAGGAATCCAGCCCGTGCTTGTAGTAGGAAACACGCATAATGCAGACGAGTATTTATCACATACTCGCCCGGCACTCCTCAAAAGGCTACGATTCCCAAGAACTGATTCCGAAAATTGCAAACAATCGGATCGTAATCGTTTCCTTAGTATTAAAACTATCTTCTCGGTGCATACGGTGCATAAGGTGCATACGGTGCATAAACGGTGCTATCATGAGTAAAACAGGCTGTTCAGATGCAATCCAACACGTGATTGTGTCATATTTATCAAAAGTTTCGCCATTTTTTCTTCATTGGTTTTAAACATTTTACACTTTGACATCAAAGCATAGTTTGATTATGAGTGCAGCTTCGTTCCATTTAGAAATACAGTTTAATCCCCTAGCTATCTGTACATCAAAAAATGGCCTACATACACGTTACCTAAAGCCCAGGGAGTTTAAAACGCTCGTTTTTTTTTCATATTTCAATGCGTTTTAAATTTCCTGAGCATGAAGTAATGGTTATGTAGCTACCTTTTTGATAAATAAATTTTGAAACGGCTAATGATCATCATTACAAAAGTGCATTTGCTGATTCTTAATATCCCTGCTTCAAAGTGAGAACTGCGCCAAAAACTGACTTCCAAGATGGCGTCTGTGAGGTTCCCCTTCAGAGAGCAATGGTGAGTCCCCTGATTCCTTTCAGTTCTCCAGACACGTTATAAGTTCCTATTATGCTTACCGAGTGGAAGAGTTCTTCTTGAAGAGAACTCCTCGACCACGAGAGATGGGGCAGTTGGAGGCCCAAGGAGCCCGAGCCTGGCGGCGGCGAGGAAGACTTGGGGGGCGGCGTTGAGGCGGGGGGCGTCGGCGGCGGTGACGGCAGCGCGTTCGCGCCCTTGGCGGCCGCCGACAAAGGCTCGCACACCACGATGGTGTGACGCCTCGCGGCGGCTCTCCGGCTGGGGCACTGCGTCGCCAAATCGTAAGCTGCCACCACAAAAACCGTTCAACAATTACTTTTCATGGATCTTCAATAGTTTTTAGCTTTCAACAGTTAGCCTACAGTTATGGCTGCCAGGCGCGCCTGCCAGCGAGGGACGACGGTCAAGGGAAGCCCTTGTTCTTACCTAGGGTTATGAGTTAATCAAGTTGATGATGGGGCGGCACTGGGGAAAGCGCCGGAAAGGTTTGCAAGAAGGACACCGCCACCTTGTTAGTTTAACACCGACACTCGTTAATTCGGGGTTTCAACGACCTTTGGATAGTGAGGAAAAATACTGGAAAACAGGGCCCTTTACAGCAAGGGCGTTCATAGAAAAGAGACCCTGCACCTTTGAAACTGCTTAGATCCTGAAGAGGACAATCTTTCTTTTTTTGTCGTCCTTTTTATCAACAATGCCATTCCGTGAGAAAGCATACAAGTGAGAAGGGAAAACCATGCACGAAAACACGGAAGCAACTATAACATCAAGTTGATTCACCTTCCAATAAAACGGAGTGGAGGCCAGACCCAGACACAGAAATATTAAGGCCGCTATTCTTGCACAGTTTGTCTCTCCGAAGGCAAAACGTAACATAGAAAGAACGTGTATTGCAGTATGCGCGTTTGAAGATCGTCCCATTGAGAAAAATTATCGGTTAGAATCAATTTTTTTTAATTACCATATCGCCTAAATATTCACGATTATGGTTCAAGATTGAATTACTATAAACTCATAAAAGTCATTTTACAATTTTCTAGACGATTTCAATCATCATTTATTTTTCAGAGAGGATAAAAAGAATGATAAATGCAGGTTCTGAAACGTCGATGAGGATTAAGGATACGTGGTCAAAAGATTCGTAATGTGGACATCCACTGCAAAACATGTGTTTTTTCATGGATACCCATTCGAGAAGAAAATTATTGTTTGGCCGGAATGTACTTTTGGACCAAGTATGACATTCTCCATCGGTTAGAGAATCGTTGAGCGGACTGTGCGTAAGATTTTGCCTTTAGAGGAGACATCTTTTCTCCAAACGGGTCCATAAAAGGAATACAGAGTCCTGAATATGCAGAAAAGTCTATTTCCACGGCAGTAGCCACTTTATCCCGATACACGATTAGCATTTATCTAATTTATTAAGACTTATTCAGGATTCTGAAATGAAACCGCGATCATCTTGCAGCCCTTGGCGATCAAACTGTTCCTTTCTACTCTCCAAAATATCCAGGACTCTATACTCGAATTTGCGGGGCATTCGATAGCGCCGAAAACCACAAGCGCCAACGCCGCAAACGCCAAAGTTCGTAACCGCCAAATGATAGGTAGGCCTATCACTTAATAAGGTTACGTTAAGTAATGTTAAGTTAAGTTGGGTTAGGTAAGGTTATGTTAGGTTAGGTTAAGTTTGTACAGCGGTTATGAAGTTTGGCGTTTGCGACTTTTCTCGATTTGCTGTTACGGATTGGCGCTCGCGGCGTTGGCGCTATCACAGCTACCCCTCGAATTTTTAAAGTTGCGCTTTCTACCTCTTGTATTCTACTCTGGCTCAACTTTCATAAGGCCTCCATTGAAGAGGATTAACATTACAACCGCGTAGTTTAGATGCCCTGTGCCACGCTTCAGTCCAGATCTGTTTGACTGTCGCAGATCTTCATAACTCTTCCTTCACAATTCAAACAAAACCTTTGTTTTGGGGAATGCTATACCTGTTTTGGGTGTGAAACTAAAACGGGGGTAGAGCGTGTTTTAGTAATTTTTCAACATAGACCTATGTTCAGCCACATTAATGGAAAGCTGTCGCCGAGACACTTTGAATGATGAGGCTGGACGTAGGCCTACAGTATCTTGAAAAATAACCAAAATACGTACCACCCCCGTTTTGGTTTCACACCCAAAACAGGTATAGCATTCCCAAAAAACGGGGGTTTTGTTTTAACTGAGTTCCCGACGGCCATTACCGCTACCGAGAAGTAGGAAGGGTCAGACTCGGCCACGATACGTTAGGTGCCACGTGTTTGGCTCCGCAACGCTTGGCGACGATACTTACGACAAAAGAGGTAGAAAATGCAGCCTTTCATGATTACAGTGTGTACGGTGTTAGTCATCATGCTATTCAAAATCTGATTCAGGAGTTGAATAGAACATAAAATCTAATATTGTAAAACTTTTAATAAGTTTGGCCGAGATAAAAATACATGGGATAACCATACGGTACTGAAAAAAAAAACATACAATGATTTCATTCAACGTTACGCAGACATGCAGACATCGAGAAAAATGAATTTGATATACAAAAATAAAATAAAACGCCACTGCATGCTACAAAAATAAAGGGGTTAAAACAACGTTATATCGGACATGCCCTCTGATCCAGACAACAATTCATAACAAAAAGAAAACAACACGGAGACATCAAATGACTAGATCTCCTCAATAACTTACTTTAAGTAACTTTCATTCTAATTGCGAGAATCATAAGCAAAGTATTCGATGTTCAAAACTTATCTGTATTTATGATTGCCTGAAGTATCTTCAACACACTTCCCTTGCAGAACATTCACTTCACACAAACGGGCCAAATGAAGGGACAATGTGAACACAGCCGGAGAAATAGAATGGATTCCTACCAGTCTTTCAGAAAGGGGAAAAAGTTAGTAAGTCAATCAAGACCAAATGAAATCGTCACACCAGAGCCCAGGGATGCAATTAACTCTTTGGTACTCAAGCCTCAAGCTCGTTGACTGTTAGGTACCTTTATATTAGTCGTAAAATATTAAGATTTTCACAACAGAGATTCGCTTCAAAAGTTCCTTAGAAAGGCACGATAGAGAGAGAAGGATTCCAAAACCCTAAAACCCGAAAAGTTTGGCTCTGTCTCCTTTTAAGACCCACACAGCCATCGTGGTATGTCGCTACCGCCTGATAACCGCTGCTGAACCCTTACTGAGTCCTCAATTCAGGAATAAACGATTAGTATTGCTCCGATCCTCAAGATAAGCGAATCAAAACCGTCCACTTCGACCTACCATAATTTCAACCAAATATGGCGCTATTTTGTACTGCAGAAATATACCATACTTAGGTTGGAAATTGATTTTAAACCAGTATATTCTGAGTATACTTTTCCCGCTTTTGTTAAAGACTTTTGCTTTAATCTCACGCAGAAAATGTTCTGGGATCTAAATTTGGCACTCTCGTCGAAAACGTAGTTTAAAAAAATGGCTAACGCTCTTAGTCTGGATCAGTGAGACAGACGCTTTGGGAATCAGTTACTTTCCTATGATTCTCAGTCTGACTCAGGTTTAGATTTTAATGAAGGGTAATTTACGTGCAGCCACGGAACAAACTCACGAATGTTATTAAAATACAACCTAAGTAAGGCTGAGTTAATCCGAACTCCTTGTTTCTAGCAAATAGTGGACTAAACGAGACTCAAGCTTCAAGCCAACTAGGTCTGTCAACGAGATCGGAAATTTAAACACCTATTTCATTTCCTGCATGAAGCAAATTAAATAGTTACAAAGTAAAATGAAAATATTAAGGCACGCTTGAAAAACAAAAATTTACCGTGCAGCATTCTCACGTGCAAATAGTTACACATAAAAAAATT
>Ga0058701_10004504_pt1 | contig 11330 bp, 6 predicted proteins | sample AgamicOrMae_FD_97039 | JGI IMG/M metagenome (GOLD analysis project Ga0058701, IMG submission 97039) | Agave microbial communities from Guanajuato, Mexico - Or.Ma.e | ecosystem: Host-associated > Plants > Phyllosphere > Phylloplane/Leaf | place: Guanajuato, Mexico | collected 2012-06-04 | reverse complement strand
TGTTTGGTTTTTAGTTCCTTTGCCGGGGGTCCGTGTGGGGGGGGGGGGGGGGGTTGGGGGGGGGGATTGGGCCCGGGGCTGTGGGGGGGGGGGGGGGGGGGGGGGGGAACGAAGTTCTGTAAACGTCGTGGCTTCGTTTCCGACGTCCTTTGGGCGGTCCAGGGGGGGGGGGGCTGGCGAACAAAAGAGGGACTTTTAAGCGTTTCAAAGACATTCTCTGCTCTTCTGGGGATTTGCAAAATAGCCTGGATTTAAAGGAATCGAGATGCGCAAAGTTTTTTCGGCAAGGAATTAGTCTGACGAAAACGAAACCTAGCCGTACTTACGCTTACATAATCTAGAACTTAACCTTACATAGCTTTACATTACTTAACCTGACAAATATTGTCCGGTTCTGGACACGGTGGAAGACTCCGCCTTATGGGGAAATACATTGGCCACCACCAAGTTGCACTACCAGAGCCAGAAAGTACTTTTTGGGATGATAGTACGTAAGGTTGCAACTCAACTTACTTTTAATTAACCTTGCTTTACCGATCCTCATAAGCCAAACCGTATGCAACCCAACTGATCTCCTCACCTAATGAAACCAGATAACTCCTGGGAGGTCTACTCCAGGTCATAGACAGAAGACTTTGGAATCGTAGAACATCCCCTTCCCCCGCTTATCTCGATTAAGGATCTCTTAATCTATGGGATTTATCAAATAGCGGCTGAAAGCTTTCTTATAGTTTCGCTAATTGATACGGCGGCGGCTGTATATTGGTGATAAAAATATGATGCGATTACGGCGACAAGGGTGGCTACAGCTTCACCACCGTGGCGGTACGACGCATGGAGATTCTGGGGTTGGGACCGAGACCATATTATCTAAGTTTTAGTGACAACTCCGTATCACCCGTAACTCACACACCGTAGCAAATTGCGACCTTAGAGTAAGGCCTTAGATTTCAGGAGCTGGCATACCTTAAGACGCGTCGTGGTTCGCCAGTCCTGAATATTTACTCGAACAAGACATGTCTCGTTAAAACACCTGCGAATACTTGGCCGCTTACATACCCAACTACCTAAAAAAATCGCGTGGAAATCGTCGGGATTTCTCTATCTGGACAGAATGTTGGTTAGGGTAAAAAATGGTCTGATCAGAGGAAGATCTGGAAAGAAGAGGGTCTGGGAAGAAGAGGGCCTAGATGGAGGAGTGTGGGTAGAAGAGGGTCTGAGAAGAGGACATGGAGAGAAGAGGGTCTTGAAAGAAGAGAGATTGGAAAGAAGAGGGTCTGGGAAGAAGAGGGCCTAGATGGAGAAGTGTGGGTAGAAGAGGATCTGAGAAGAGGACATGGAGAGAAGAGGGTCTTGAAAGAAGAGAGATTGGAAAGAAGAGGGTCTGGGAAGAAGAGGGCCTAGATGGAGAAGTGTGGGTAGAAGAGGATCTGAGAAGAGGGCATGGAGAGAAGAGGGTCTTGAAAGAAGAGAGATTGGAAAGAAGAGGGTCTGAAGAGAAGAGGGTTTGGAGAAAGGGGGGTCTGGAGAGAAAAGGGTCTTGAAAGAAGAGGGTCTTGAAAGAAGAGGGTATTGAAAGAAGAGGGTCTTGAAAGAAGAGGGTCTTGAAAGAAGAGGGTCTGTCAGTGAGAAGAAGGTCAGAGAAGAAGAAGGTCTGGGAAGAGAGGGTCTGTGAGAAGAGGATATGGAGAGAAGAGGCTGTTGAAAGAAGAGGGTCTAAAGAGAAGACTGTCTGGAGGGAAGACGATGTTAAAAGAAGAGGGTCTTGAAAAAAAGAGGGTCTGAGAACAAGAGGGCCTAGAAAGAAGAAGGTCTGAGAAGAAGAGGGCCGAGGAAGAAGAAGGTCTGGGAAGAAGAGGGTCGGGAAAGAAGAGGCTCTCAGGAGAAAAGAGTTTTAATGAAGAAAGATGTGAAGAGCGGAAGATATAGAAAAAAAACCTGGACAGAGGAGGGATTAGGCAGCAGAAGGCGCGAACGGGAGGGTCTGTGCAAGTTTGTTTCCGAAAGGATTGCGAATATCGTCCGCGAGTAAAGAAAGTATTCTTCAACTCAAATTAAAAGTTTTGCTTGAGACTTCAGCAACGACCTGTAACTCATCTCTTGTCAGTCTTGTGAGACGAATTTTTCTCGTACGCGCTTAAGGACTACTGTTTGAGTTACATCAATTTAGTTTACCACCATTTCTAATCCCAACAACGAAGAAACCTTTTTTTTTGTTTTAAATATTAGTTGTAAATTCGTCCTTAATAGCTTTTGATTTACTCTGCAGAGCGCTAATCGAATTAAGTCACGCAGTCATTTTCTTATCTGTGGAAAAGTTTGCGAAAATAGCCGATGTACAGATCACTTTCGTCTGATTAGTTTCGCAGGTTTGCGGGCCAAAAAGTGACTGGCTGAAGGCCTTATCGATGCCAGGCCCAGCTAAGTGACGACTTTAGCGACGAAGCTATTGCCAAACGGGACCCAGCTCAATCGAAATAAGAAATTTCAATCCCAAAAATCTTATTCACTTTAAGGAGATGAGACTTGACTGGCAGCCCGTTCTCATGCAATTATAGGGTAGCTGTCATAAGCGCCAAAAACCACAAGCGCCAACGCCGCAAGCGCCAATCCGTAACCACCAAACGAGAAAAGTCGCAAACGCCAAAGGTCTTAACCACAATACTAAGCTTACCTAACCTAACTTAACCTAACCTAACTTGACCTAACCTAACCTATACGAACTTTGGCGTTTGCGACTTTTCTCGTTTGGCGGTTACGGACTGTTGCTTGCGGCGTTGGCGCTTATGGTTATTGGCGCTATGGAATGCCGCCCTCAATTATACACCTGGAAAAAAAATGTTATGTAACAGTGCCTTGTCTAACCCCTGGCACTCCAGAAGTAGGCAACCCGAATACACGCTTGTCATGCGGTCTGCATCGAGTCATTTTGCAGGCGGTACGTGCCTCGCACGTCACGGTACTTTCCGTCACGCTACCAGAGCAGCTAATTCTTTCCAGTCCCGAGTGTTGAGTCGCCACAAGTCTCTTTTTAGTGGCCGGAAAAGTGAGCCAAGAGCTAAGCTGACTTTACGTCTCTTGCAAGGTGGAGCTTTTCAACCCTGATAAGCCTTGAGGTGCGGTAATGGCCGCTGGGCGAGCTTCGTGACAACTTCTGTGTCCCGTCAACCTGTCCTCCTCCTCTTCAAAAAATATCGCCGTGCTTGAAAACTACGCCGCTGGTATCTATGGTTCAAACTGCGACAAAAAGGGATAACAAAAATATTTTGTTACAACAACAAAATGTTTAGTTCTATCAACAAAACGTTTGGTTGCTGCAGCAAAATTTTTGGTTGATCTGTTGTCCCTAATTTTGTTGCCGCAACAAAACCAATTTTTTCCGTGCATTATGCTGCGATCACCATTAGTAAAATATCTCTAAAATCCATAAAATTTCTCGGAATTCAGTAAAAAAAATGAAAAATAATCATAGCAACTTAGTATTTTACCGAAAGGAACCCTTGTCTTGTTTCTACGTGGAGATTTTGCTGGTTTTTACAGTGAGAATTATACCGAATTTCCAGGCACGGTAGTCTGAATAAGGTAATAAAAAAAATTCCATGGTTTTAGGCAGCGTGCTGTGAACACCTCGAGTGGTCGAGTTTTCAGAGTGAATGACAAAGAGGCTTTATCGTATGTAAAAACGATCCCGTTTTTGTATAATATATAAAGTGTGATTCAGCAAGCCAACAATGAAGCCGAGTTGTCAGAGAGAATTATTCAGGGTCAGTTTCACCAATGCCATTTAAGGTCGATCCCCTCTTCAGGAGCTTCGTTTCGGGGGATCATCAGCCGCAGTAATGTTTTAACAACAAAAGCCGTAAAAAAAGCCGGGTCGATTTAAAAGATCGGCTGTCGTCAACACAAACGTGAAAGTGAAATAAAAACAAAACTAAATTATCGTTTCTCCTGTATGAATGGACTCTGCCTGATCAGACGGACAAAAACGTCATTCAGCAAAATGCGAATCCAAACTGCGAACGGACAAACGGATCCCCTTTAATTTACGAGCGTTTTGCTTTGATACCGACAAGTGGCGTGTGACGGAGATAGGCCCATGGGCCTGCCCACGCCATGGGCATCGACCAATGGGCTTTGCCCATGTCTTCGCGAAATTCGTTTCCACTCCATTAACTTCGTTGGCTTTTACGTTTCGTCTACGCGCATCTTCAAGTCACTGCATACATGAATACCGACTGACTGGCCCTGAATCGGCTCTTTGATGCCAACTCGGCCAGCCAGATTTCGTTTCCGTCGAAATTACGCACACTTACAAATAAATCAGTGATTAATTTTATCCTCTGATTGTTCGACTCGATAACAATTAAACCATAGCCGCAGTTGGGTTTCGGAATAGTCAGAGATAAAGTATTTGCGGTGTTCTCTAATAGCATTTGAGTTATTCCCGCGGAAAATGGTTAGTTTTAGCAGTGTTGCCAGAGTTCAGGAGTCCATCAAATCAATCGCGGTTGACATTGTGAACGGTCGGGATGAATCTTGTTAAGCTCTCGGTTTACTCAGATTAAGCACATTTAAGGCTACTTGCTTTCTGTGATGGGTATTGAGGAAAAAATGAGTCCGCGCTGGCAACACTGCTTCCGACGGAAAAGCGCCAAATTTGAATAAGAGAAATACTTAAGCTTTAAAACTGTAAAATGGACATTTCTCATTGCTATTAACTTTTTATTTTGGTCTGAAATCGTGGTTTTGTGTTTGAGAAACCGATTTATTTGAAAAACTGTAACCGAGGTTTAATGGAGCTTTGAAACTTGTGACGGATATGATACGTTTTGTATTTATTTATTTTTTTTTACTTAAAAATATAATAAAAAAATAAACACAGAACTTTCGGCAACCATCCCTATCAAAACACGTTCGCTGAGACCTTCTGTTTTATTCATTTATGGATGCGTTTATCGTATTCACTTTGTATTCACATTTACACTACCGTTTCAAAACAGTTTTTTTTCCATATTTAAAAATTGTGATGGATATGCTATTGTTGTATTGGATATTTTCGAAAACTCATCTTCATACATTAAGCGCCATTAAGTTTACGCTGTAATAATTAATTGTTGATCATTGTTTATCAAACCATCCATACTAAACTCAATATTATTTTTAAAACAGAACAAATTTGACAACGTTGACGCATTACTTTTAAATAGGTAGCTCTTATGTCCCTCATAAAAGAATACTAATAAAAAAAATATTTGACGGAAACCGAATTCCGGAAGTAGTTAATTGCATGAAAGTACGTGAAAAATTAGAAGTATACGAGTAGCCTGTAATAGAAGTATGTTTTGTGGCATGTGGGTTCAAGACGAAATGTGACTTAAGAGAACGAAATCAAAACCAACCTTAAGAACCTCCTCCAGGAAAAGAGGAAGGAATTGCAAAGGAAATAGAAAAGTTCACTAAGGGTCGCTAATATTCGTTCCCCAAGAGTAGGTAATGAAAATGGAATGCTGTGGCGAAATGTGTTCTTAACAATGGACGGGTTAGGACTTGCTCATCGAAATGTTTGTGTAAACATTAGCTAACTGAACTGGTTCCGACCACCTAAAGTCAAGTGCAAATTAATGTTATTCTTAGGTATAGTACGCACGGCGCACCTGCTGTCTCACTTCAGTTACGTTCCTCATCATTCCTACGAATCGAATTCGTAGAAACTTACCAGTCAGCTTGACTTTTATTGGTATCTATATATGTATATCGAAAAGTACGATCTGGTTATTGCCAGGTGTTGTCAAATCAATGAGTTTGGTTTGTTTAGGTTTGGTTGAAGTTAGCTGACGTTACTTGAAGTAGTGTTAGGTCCATGTTAGGTAAAGGATACGTAAGATTGGGGAATGTAAAGTTGAAGAAGGTAAGGTCATGTCAAGTAACGTTTAGTTAATAGGCAAAGTTAGGTAAGGTTAGATGAAGTAAGGTTAGGTAAGGTTAGGTAAGGTTAGGTTAGGTAAGATTAGGTAAGGTTAGGTTAGATTAGGTTAGGTACGTTTAGGTACAGTTAGGTAATGTTAAGTTAGGTAAGGTTAGGTAAAGTTAGGTTAGGCTAAGTTAGGTAAGGTTAGGTAAGATTAGGTTAGGTAAGTTTAGGTTAGGTAAGGTTAGGTCATGTAAGGTAAGGTAAGGTTATGTAAAAAAAGCGGTTGGTTAGATAATGCAAGGTTAATGCAGGCTGTGTTTTGGAAGGTTTTAGTTACGGTTAAATAACGCTATCTACGCAGATTAGGTTTGTTGAGTTTTTCAATGCCATCTGTTGGTGCGCGTCCCCGTTTTAGGTCGCATCGCGGCGCGATCGTTATGCATCGAAGCCGCGCGTTTCCGATTGCGCTGCCAGCTCATTATCCTTAGAAGAACCGACGTTACGCGAGTACGTCCTCTCAATGGGTACGAAACAATGCCAAAGAGGTTTCACTTCCAAAGTCGTTGCCTCGAAGCGCTGCTGCGCTGAAAGCTGCCTGAAAGCGGGCTGAAAGCGGGCTCCAAAGTATCTCGCAACTGCTAACTGCCTTGGAGCTATGTTACCATAGAATCCGTTGAGGACTCCTTTTTTTCGCATCCAAGTGTTTTCGGCCGCACAGATGCAAACGGAGATGAAACTTCCTACGGGGAACCAAAATGGTGCATTTTATCGAATTCCGACAGTTTGGCGCAAACTGGGGCGAAACGGAGCGCAGCTGCAAATGAGGTACCAAAAATATGGTCCAATAAAGATGATTTTGGAAAAGTATTTACAAGGATATCCATTTAATACTTTCCTTTAATGGCCCTTCTCAATGAAAGTAGGGTTAGGAACAACAAACTACGTTTGGAAACAGAACGACTCGTTATTCTGGATGGTACGCATTTCCGATTGATTGAAATTCGTCACTGAATATGTCTGAAGTTGGTTCCATTTTCGTGTCTTGCATCCCAAAGCATCACAAGGGCTCTTCACGATTCCCTTGTCTGGAAGCGTGAAACGCAGCGGGCAGGGGGCATTCGGTAGCGCCAAAAACCACAAGCGCCAACGCCGCAAGCGCCAGTCCGTAACCGCCAAACGAGAAAAGCCGCAAACGCCAAAGTTCGTACAGGTTACGTTAGGTCAAGTTAGGCTAGGTTAGGCAAGGTTAGGTTAGGTTAGGTTCGGTTAGGTTAGGTTCGGTTAGGTTAGGTTAGGTTAGGCAAGGTTAGTATTGCGGTTAAGACCTTTGGTGTTTGCGACTTTTCTCGTTTGGCGGTTACGGATTGGCGCTTGCGGCGTTGGCGCTTGTGACAGCTACCCGCAGCGGACTAACAAACAGGGTAACGAAACAGTAAGTCGCTCTGTGTTCTAACGTTAGTGTTTCTAGACAGTGACATTCCAACGCTTTTTGTCCCTATTTCGAGAACGTGATCCACTCGTTGGACTATTACTTTTGACTCTGGAGAAAAAAATTCGATTTACTGTTTACTGAATATGTCACGGGATTCGATAGGTGAAGCTTCGATACATGGGGCTTTCATCATAGTTCTTGACTTGTTCGGTGGGTCAGAGAGGTGTAAGCGGCAGTAACAATATTTTAGTTAGTTAACAATATTTAGGCTTCCAGAATGAAATACAAACCGAAGCCAGCCCGTGGATATTGAAAGATTCGTTGAAATTGAGATTCTAAAAGCACTAAAATTTTCGGTCTAAAAATTATGACCTCATACAGCAATGGGTTTTTCGACATTGAGTTTGCATGGAGTTTTCGATTTTTCGTTTCCATCGAAAATAACTGCTTTACTCGTTACATAAAAAATTACATTACACTGCTACATAACTTACATAACATAAAATACAAATACTAATTGCTTTTCGCAATACATAAAAAAGACTGAATTATTTACACGCGAGGACCTAACTGTTCGCCTTTGAAGCGTAAACGAAACTTGATGCTTTAAACGCAATTTTCGTCTTCCATTCTTCTTTCCGGATCAGTTTGTCATCAAGCAGCTCACAGCCGATGTGGTAGGTGGCAGATAGCCTCTCTCCTGGCTTTGGCTATGGTTCACGATGACGTGGGCTGTGACGATGACGGATGGACATCCGGTCGTCCGGAAAAGTGGTTGTACGTCCTCTGACTAGGTGCGGCGCCGTGGGGGGGGGGGGGGCGTTTGCCGAGGGCCCCGGGGCAAAAGTTTGGCACTTTAAAGACAGGCGAATGGGGGTTGCTCAGGCACCCAACCAACAACACTGTTTACCTTGTGTTTGCGCCCTTCCCAGCAATAACCTATATTCGCGCGACACAAACTTTGGGGACGAAACTTTAGCAAGTGCCACTTGCGAGAGACCGTCATTTTTCGCCTCGTTTGCTCTAAACGAGTTTACTATCGTTTACGAATAACCTTAGTCCTATTACAAGCAGCGTAACAGGAAGGCCTAAGTTAGTTATGTTCTCGAGTATCTTCAATTCGGGATTTTTTCGCTGTTTGGGAAGTTGTTTTATGCCTGAATATTGCGATACTCATATGTAGAACATCCCTCTAAATTTGAATCAGTGAGAGCCTCTGAGATTCTGTGAAAATTCACTGAATCTCAGTCAATATAGAATCACTGAATTATTTCTGTGGTGCTATGATATTGACTGAAATTCAGTGAATTTTCACTGAATCTCAGAGACTCTCACTGATTAAAATTAAGAGTATGCTCACTTGTTAGTCTTGACAGAAACGTCAATTTGACCTCGGTGAAGTTGGGCCAAATGAATTTAGGCCACACAGTAAAAACTAACCCCTGTTTTCGGTAGTCCTACACCTGGTTTTGGTATGAAGGTGAAACAAGGGAATAGCATAATTTCATTATTTTTGAAGATAAACCCATCAACAACCATATGCTTAGGAATGAATAGGTCTAGTCGAGAGCTTTCAGTTGATCTTATTTTTCATGGCTATCTTTCAAAATAGCCAAATTACGTTCTTTTCCGCTCATACAAAAAGCATAAAAAATAATTTTTCCTGCGCACATTGCGTTAAGCTTGATATTTTATGTTCAGCGGACTATTATTTTCAATTTTCAATGAGCTAATTTTTAACTTTCTTTATTTCTTTTTTATTATAAAGAAAAACGTTAAGATAACTTAAATGGTTTGGAAAAAGATATTTATTTGGAAGTTAATATCCAATCTAATTTTACGTCAGCATTATTTGAATAAGTAACAACAAGAGCTAATTTCCAGAAAATTATTCTCGGGTAGTTTGTCGTCCAAATTAGCCGAAAAGGGTTGAGCAAGTTTGCATAATTTTTCGGGCAAGTGAACTAAAGGATACGATTCTCCTTGTCATTGGGGTATGTTTAATTACTTCATTACTGGGTTTTGCCCCAAAAGTCCTATTCATAGCAACTATAGCGTCTGGGAGTAATTAATGAACAGCACCTACTCAAAATAACAAAAATACATTCCCTTAACGTTATCAGAAAAATGAAGGCTCAGCAAAATAGTCTTTTTATTTACTAAACTTTGGGTTTAAAGTTTTTGTTTCGACTTTTTATTTTATTTTTACAAACATAGCAATTAGATCTTAACCACATTGATTAGATGTGATAGAATGCACGGTGATTTAGACATCATCAGACAATTAATTGCGATTAAAAACATTAATGGTAAGATATTTCGCCTCCATATTTCAAAAAATACTTTTCATGAAGAATGGATTTTGAAATTGGCTTTGGAAAGTGGAGCTACTTGATAAGCACATGTTAAGGACGCAGACCTGTCAAAAGGGCTGGTTGGGTGTCGTTTGGAGTGGATAACTTAGGTTGGGTTTCACTCTAATTTTGAATCAGTGAGAGTCTCTGAGATTCAGTGAAAATCACTGAATTTCAGTAAATATAGAACCGCACTTATTTTTTTTTCAGTTGTGTTATATTGATTGAAAATCAGTGAATTTTCACTGAATCTGAGAATCTCACTGATTAAAATTTAGAGTGTCGTTAAGGTCAGATGAATTAATATCGATTGATGCCAGATTATGTAGGGTGACTTTGATGAGGTCTGATGAGTTTGCATTGATTTTTTGAGGTTAGTGTTTAGGTGGGGTCAGTATCTTGAGGTCACGGGACTCAACGTTGGGTGAAGTCAGGTAGGTCTATGTTCAGTATGAGTCAATCTAAGGCTCGGTTTATGATTTCACAGGATTGGTTCGAAATGGTGCTACTTCATGGTTGGTTAGAGTATTTGGATAAATGTTTTATCATGACAGTCCTACCGAAGCGACACAAACTCTTAAAATCGCAAAACAGTCGCAAAATCCCTCAGGAGGAAATCAATCACTCAGGAGAACCCAGTTGGTGCCGCACTGGGTTTATTTATCATGTCTTGTCAAAACGAAAGTGAAAACTATTTTGTGAGTAACTTTTCCGAGTGCAGAAAGATGCGGTCGCAAAAACTTTTCCGCAAACTTAAATGTGGTACCCAGCAGGCCAAGTAAGACAGGATATTAAAGCCTGCTCAAGACGTTCCAACCTACCCCCGACATATTTCAAAGGATTTACCTCAACTCGCTGTTCTGCTCGCCGGAAACTAGAAAAGAAGTTGTAAAACTTTTGGTCGTGTGGTCCAGATCTGCACGCAGCATCCCTAGACCAGCTGCAAACCCTTTTAGTGATTATTATTAATCCGTCGGGGACATCATTCGCCGACGACGTTACTTTCTAGGCCACATATGCGGGCTTTGCTGCAGCTTAAGTTTGCTCATTACGCCTTGTTTATAGCCGTCAGTTATCATTTTGTTTTGTCTCGTCTTCCGCGAAAATCGTCCAGTCTCGGCGAATCCTACCTTTCACGAAATACCTCACTCACACAAATGTTGTCTGGTGCCAAGAAAATGTTTTCTTGATAAAGTGACATAACACGTTTCTCTTCTTTCTTACTGCAAGATTTTTTTTGCACAAGAACTTTTTTTTTACGTTACGGAAAAATTTACTGTTGCAAGGAAAAAGTTGTCTTGTATCTATATCCAGAAAACATATTATTGGTATCAGAAATTATTTCTGTGCAACTATCTGGATTATTTTATTTTTGGAGAAGAGGATTCTGGATAAATATTTTGTTACTCGCATGAAGGACTCGTTCACATGCGTAACGCTCTTAGCCCACTACCGCCCAAAACGATGCCGTTCGGAAACAGAAAAATGTATTTTAGAGGATCTTTTCAGTTCAAAATTGTCACAATTTAAAAAATATCACCCCTCTTGAAACCTGAAATTCAATAATTTAGGCAATATTCAAAGCATAAAATTGCATAATTTAATGGGAAAAATCCATCGAATTTCTCTTAAG
>Ga0058701_10004503_pt1 | contig 11331 bp, 10 predicted proteins | sample AgamicOrMae_FD_97039 | JGI IMG/M metagenome (GOLD analysis project Ga0058701, IMG submission 97039) | Agave microbial communities from Guanajuato, Mexico - Or.Ma.e | ecosystem: Host-associated > Plants > Phyllosphere > Phylloplane/Leaf | place: Guanajuato, Mexico | collected 2012-06-04 | reverse complement strand
TCTAAATTATTATTTGAGGCACTGTTATGGTCATTCTCCTAAAGGACCTTTCGATACTTATTATTTAAAATAAATATTTTGAAATTTGCCACGGAGCAGTATGGAAAAATGTATGACTCAATCAGCCAGGCAAAAACTGATTCCACCTCAGTTTTAACACGGTAGATGTTATTTCCCGAGCTTAAAATGTTGAGATTATCCTCCAATTGTTCCTGAAATAATCGTGTTTAATTTCGAGATGCATGCGAGTATTTTTTTAAGACAACCGTACAAGAATTGAGCCACTAGATTTCCTCTTTTAGGACGGCGACTTTCTTACAATCCTGAATCAGACTTAGCTACTTACCTGTTCTGTAAATCAAAGCAATGTCCTTTATAATGTATCCCTTGATGAGGCTTATGGAAAGCGCACTGCACGATTCAAGTTATTGTGTTACAGTCTCTAGGTTTAGTTAATTACAGTAACGGCAAACGTCAAGCTTGGAAGGTAACGAAGCAAATCTCGAAGCTTTATCTGAGTCCGAAGACTTTGTTTCAAGTATGAATTGAAACATTCATCAAAGTTCATGTTCTTGTTCTTACATGCAATCCAAAAATCAAGTCAAAATCAGTTCGAGGATACTCATGCTGATAACAATAAATTTCAGCGTGCATTACGTATGCTGCTTTCAAAACATAAGATTGGGGTGTTTAAAACAAATAACAAGCTTATAAATAACAGAAAGGGCTTAACTGTTTTTAAAAATAGAATCTTTTAGTGAAGGAAAGAAGCCATTTCGCTTTGTTTACTTCTGAAACATTTTTTGTAGTAGTGAAGCAAGAATTTTTATTTGACGTCTTGGTAGGCCTATATTTAGTGAGGCGTTCTTTGAAAATGGTTGAGCAATGTGGTGCAGTCGAGTCACCGCGGGCGTGGGAAAAGTGTTGCCTAAAGCCTATCAGCTAGTGACCAAGTTCTCAGTTCATCTCATTTTATCAGTGCTTGAAATTCTGATAAGGTTACTAGCAGACACGTTCTTTCTGACAAATAGTTCGTTTTCGAAACACATAGCACTGTTCGGTAGCACGTGGTCCCGTCCCATTTCCGCGGACGGTCCGCCTCGCTTATCAGCAAGGTTGCCAGATTTACCCCTTTCGTCACACTTAACCGCGGTCGACTTTTTAACCGGTGAAGAAAACCTAGTTTAGTAACCCCTCACTCTATTTTTTTAAGGTAGCAATTTTAACCTTTTTGTTCCACCTTCCGTCATCATATCGAGCGGAACGACAGCGGAGAGAGGCAAGAGGCATCCCACCTAACTTAACCTATCATAACCTAGCCCTTTGCCGTTTACCAAGATTAGTTATAGTCACATGTGCCTCGCTTCGCTATCGCTCCGCTCGGCTGTCGCCAAGCCTGATGCCGCTTACTTCTCGGCGGCCGATTTAGGGCCGCCAAGAAGTAAGCGGCATCAGGCTCGGCGACCATGTAATTAGGTAACCCTGGGTTAAGTAAGGTTAGGTTACGTGGCTTGTGCCTCGCTCCGCTCGGCTTGACGTCGTAGGGATTGAACCAAAAGGTTGAAAATGCAACCTTAAAAATTTAGTGCTCTTTGGATTCCTCACCTTGAGAGCAGTCGAAAACATATAATCTACCCTTTCGGGGTTAGCACTTAGGGTTTTTTAGTTAACCGCGGTTGAAGTTGACCGTGTGACTCGGCAACACTGCTTATCAGTCAGACGCCGGCTGTGGCGCCGCCAGGTGACAAGGTGTTACACCTTTTAATAGGAATCAAAGCAGCAACTCATAATTTCATTCACGGTGGGATTCCCGGGTGCTCAGTTAAAAATTCAAACGCTTGTTACCTTCGTAAATGACTTTCAGTTATGAGGGGGAATAATGGCCATGACAAAATTTGCCCCGACTAAAATTGTGCTCTTCCGACGTTGACGCACTAAAATTTGTAACGAATATTTTGTGGAGTTGTTACGGAGGGTACACTGCATAGTAGAAATCGAATGAAGAGCATAATAAAAAGCAGCGCTCTCTAACAATGCGAGAAGCTGAATATTAGGCAATGTCAAAGAGGCAAATCTCATTTCTTTTACGGTAAAAATGAGACATATGATGTAGAAATAGCAATACAGTTTCAATTTTTTTTGTGGTTCCAAGATTTATGATCATAATGGCACAGGAAGTGCGCGGGCGGCAAAGATTAGGCTACCGAACAAAATGCAAGGTTTGTGCTTGTGAGCCGCTGTATGCTTTTCATGAACTCAAATAAGTACGAGGAACATTGGAATGTGATGACACAAAGGTCCGAAACAAATAATTAAAAGGTTTTTTTAAGTTAAAATATCAGGGGGGGGGGGGTACAGTGCTCATCGAACGCGATTAACTGCTGCCAACCTTCACATTTCTGTCTTCTTTCATAAAAGAAAAAACAAAACGGGGAATAGGCAGAAAATCGGTTTTTGTTTGCACAAAACAAGTCGGCAGAGGTGGCCGGTCTCTTGCATCGCGAAAAGGAAATTGAACCTGAGTAATCGTAAGCAGTTGGCAGCCATGACTGTCCAGCTAAGTTGTCAACATTTCGCATTTGGCTGCACTGCTTTAAGCGGTGCTGATCTCATCTCATGACGCAACAGACTTCAAAGACATACATAAACACACACACTGTTTGTATAGTAATGTTGGTAGTGAATGTAATGTCCAACCCACCTCTCGTGAGAGGGCCCTGTTAAGGGCTATCACGTGCCCGGTCCGAAGTTAAAATAGCGCAGATTCCTCAAAAGTTCGCCCTTAATGTTTAAAAGTATTGGTTAATCATTTTCTGTTAAAAGTAGCAGGTTTTAGGTTAAACGAAGACGTTAACTCAAGTCCAAGTCCCTCATTTAATGTCGAAAATATAAATCCCCACAATCCAAAAAAATGTGACTGACTTTTCTTTGATTTTCTGTGACATTTGTCATCCATTTCAATGAAGTACTCATCAAAGGGTCCACTTAGCATAAATAGGTTAAATCATACTCAATCTTAGTAGAAGTCATACAGGAGTAACAGCTGCGTAACTCAAAAATGGAGCTACAGGATACATTATTTAATAATTTTTATTTGTGAAATTTTTCAATTTTATTTTTGGAAGGAGATTAGAGAAAAGCACAACGTGACGGTCTGAGGTCGAGGTCCCGCGGCGTAATTAACGCTTTTAAAGGCACTGAAGGGGAACGGGTGCCCCGGGAGGCAGGCAACCAGCGTTGCAGTCTTCGTGGCCGGCCGGAGTCGAACCTGTTTCCGGGGAAACCGGAAGTAGTGCATCCGCACGGAACAAATGAGCGCCGTCCCTTTTCAACTCTTCTCGTTAGTAGATTTATTATTCATCTTAAGGGTACGAAAGTCGCCCTGCCTGCTCTAGTTTACATAACGGTTTACAATATAAACGTTAATTGGCAAAAATAACGTGCAACGGCCGGCTAGGTTCGTGCGCAGTTCTCACAACTCTTTCCAGAGGGCGTTTTGTAAATCGCTGTTCACGTTCATGCGTCAACATTATTAATCTATCGTTAAACGTTCATAACCTATCAAGATGCATGTTCTGTATAGAATTTGTTCCCGTACCTAATGCGGAAAATTCGTGCTGAATAGAATTTTGAGATAGTTTACGAATTTTTCTGTTGTTGACAATGAGAGAATTATTCGGCGCGAAAAAGCTGGAAGAACGAAATTTTAAAATGGATTCCTAATTATTGGTTGTATGTTACAGCACTCATTTCTCCATCAAATTTTGAAAAAAAAATCTTTGTTTTATTATCACCTATAGTCTGTGGATGTTACCTTTAAATCTTAACAATCACGTTATAGCACAAGAATAATGAATGTAAGACATAAAGTAACGGGAAACCATACCAGAGATTTTGGTCGTAAAGATAGTAGTGTGCGCTCTGTAGTTCCTACTGACAGATTTTGAGCCCTCCGCAAACCTCTCCTCGGTCCTAAACATCTTGATCAGAATAAGTGCGTTGCGTGCGTCAAAGTTACCTTGAGTCTAAGATATGACCGGTCAAAAATGCGAAAAATTGCGCTCTCTTAAGTAGTCAATCAGCAAACAACTCGATTTAACGATACTCCCACCATTCCGATCTATATATCAATCCAGCTGTTGAATCAGTCTCATCAATCACGTTAGCCTCTTTGACGGAACGCCGCTGACTAGTGCCCGACCCGAACACACCCTTAAGCGACCACCAAAAGAGTAGGCCCATAACCTGCCAAACGCAACCTCGATCGAGTAGGATCTCTCCGCAGTCAAGATGTAGGCCTGACAATAAAATCGCTCCAAGGGACAGGAATGAAAAGGAAAACTTACAAATGACAGGTCATGGCGGAATAATATATATATATTATATATGGTCGATAATTATCAAAGAGCTTACTTAGTGTTTTCGGCGCGTTAATTAGACTAAAGTAAAATAGTTTTGTTCAACTGTTACCATTCTTATCAGTGGTAATCTCACTTCGAGGAGGGTAGTGTGTGCATACTAAATGAAAAGCTCCACCAACAAAAAAGAGAAAGGACGAAAAGTAATGAGTATCACCGCAGTTACTTTGGCTTACTGCTTCAAAGTGTGCAAGTCATGGAAGTTCTATGCACCTGTTCAGAAAGCCAATCAACCCACAAAGTTGCTTTCTAGGTTTTAATGTTTCCGTTTTGTCATAGTCATACAAGTATCGTTTCTGGTATGACGATGAGTGTAGTGATGGGCATTGCATAGGGCCGGATAGCAGGGTGTCTAGCGACCGGCAAAACCGGCAATCAGCCGGGAAATTCAGTGACCCGGGAAAAAACGGGAAATCGACGGGAATTTCGCAAAAAGAAGGAAAAACCGGGAATGTCATTTTAATTTTATTGTTGTTTAAAAAGAAAAATTGTTAAGTCTGTTTTTGCCTTTTTCTTCAAGAAGAAACAACCCCCCCCTTTTTTTAATTTTCAACCATTTACAAAGTATATCTCCTTAACTGTATTTCTTGTTGGGAGGGTCCAAGTATAAAAGAAGCTTAATTTAAGTTTGTGCAGCTAAAATTTGGGGATTTTTCGGAAATAGAGATCCGGAGAAACCGGGCATTAGCCGGGATTTGGAAATGGGTAATAGCTAGACACCCTGGGATAGGTGGTAAGTTCAGGGAAAGATTTTCTTACCGCACCCTTAAAAAGGTGCCTATCGCCTTCTCGCAATGATGTAGTTCGAATGGCAACGGTTTCCGCAATTTTGCTAAAAAAAAATGCAAGCAGTTATGGATGAATGTTCTTTTATCAAAGATATTACTCCCAAGGCATACGTAACTTGCCTGTATCTTTATTTGAGGGGTAAATAGGTGAGGAGGGATTTAGTTATGTTATTTTCCAGCTTAAAGTAGTAAATAAAAGTAATTGCTCTGACGCGCGTGAAAGTCTCTCCTCCAAGGAATACTTGCCTTAAACCATAAACGTGGCGTTGCACTGATGTCTTTTGAATGGTCGATTAATTATCCTGAATGATCTATTGCAGAATATTTTTTTCTAACAATACACTGTAACGAAAATTGTCGATTGTAGCACCGGAAAACTTGCTTGAAGCAGGGTGAATCAAGGCGCGCGAGTTGCAAAACAAAGTTTAACCGAAGTTCGATCCAATCCTTTGCAAATATTTCATTAATCCTATTCTTAATGACAAAAATATCTCCTTGATCTGCTTATCTGAGTAGACACACGATCCCTTGACATTGTCTAATATTTAACTAGCTACTGGAATACCTTTTTGCTACAGGCCTACGTAAAGCAATACCCTTTTTTGTTGATTAAGAAACTTTTAACCATATCGTAAGCGCAAGTCTAGACTGTTCATATACATCTCGGTCCTGTTTCACGGTTTTATAATGTAAAAAGGAAAAAAAAGATCTTTTCTATTTCTGACTATTACGATATAGTTGAGAATTTTGTGGGCACAAGTGTATTATTTAAAACGAAATCGCGGCATGCAGGGCAAACGGAGCCAACGTCCCTGAAAGCACTAGCAGCGAAATTTAAACATAAAAGGTTTGTGTCTATTCCATTCAGGTGAGTCCATCAATGATGGGGCCCCATCCATCCCACCAATCGGCGCATTCCAGTCTCCTACCAGCCTCTCTCTCTCTCTCTCTCTCTCTCTCTCTCGAGCTAAACTTATCAATGGATAAGGCTGGTTTCTTGATCGTCTGTCTCTCTTGCTCTTCCCGGCTCGCAATTTCTCTCCCTCTCAGACCGACCACCGCCGCATACCTTCGTTGGCCAATGACCTAGCACCTCCGGCGGAGACTCGCTCCTTCTCTCTTCATCATAGCTGACCACACAAAAGTCTTTCGTTCTCTCTCTGTTGCCCCGCGGGGCCATCTCTCCATCTCACTTGCCCCGTATCAAGTAGTGACCTATACAAGAGGCGCTCTGAGGAATTTGTTCCCACTCTCGGTTCCCACGCTCTGCGCAGTGCAGCGCCGGGCCAGGCCCAGAGTTGGCTGCCCTGCGTGTCGCTAACACTATTTTCCACCAACGTGACGTCACTTTAATCCACTTCAATCGGCTAACAACACTACTTTTCGCAAATCTTAACATCTGTCAACTATTTCACAAAATCCAAACGCTGTAATTTTTCAAGTTGCCGGCATCCATGTTTCTCAATTTAAATTCAACCCCCCCCCCCCGAAAAAAACCTAGGTTCTTTAAAAACGGGAGTTCTTTGGGGTTCCAACGATTATTTTTGAAGGTTGTATTTTTCACCTCTGTGGTCCAATTTTTGTCGCCAAGTGGAGCGAGGCTCGACCACTTATAACCTAGGTTAACATAACAGTCACTGCTTCTTAATGCCGGCTTCTTTTCGGTAGGTATAAGTACGACCGTCGAGAAGTAACATGCGGCGTCAGGCTTAGGGACAGTAAAGCAACGCAGTTAACTAAACCTACGCGGCTGTAGGTCGCTAATCCTCGATGACATGAAACCCCAAACTAATAGGGCATCTCAGAGGTGAGGAACTCAACCGATTAAACTAAGAGTGAGGCCTTACTTTCTGCGCTGAAAATGGAAGACTTCGCGAATCCGGGATGAAACTGGCGGAACGATAAACCCTGTCCCTCCTTATCACGGAGGGGAAGGGGGAGGCTTCTCCGTGGTCCGCCATGTTCGGCCCGAGTTCACGAAGTTAGTCGAATCTTAAGTGAAATGCCTCGAAGTAGACGGAATAAAGCCCAGGGACGTTTGAACCAAGGATCTTGGATTCTAAAAAGCGAGCATGCTTGTCAAAAAGTTTCCTGTAGTATCGAAACCAACTATCTGATTTTCCTGAGCGTGTAGCGATGCGCATTGCTTACACGTGGCGAGCACGTAAACGCACCGTCCCGACTAACTTGCCTCGAGAAGTACTCTCTTCAAATTCCAATGTTAATAGTAAAGTAGTTGGGATGAACTTTCTAGTCTATAGTCCGTTCAAAGTACTCTTAGCACTGCATTCCGATGCAGCGCAGCTGAGAAAGAAAGCTTGGAACACAGATGAAGCTAGCGCAGTGAAATAAACGCTTCTTTCTTCACGGTGACGCCCAAATATTTCTCGTAAAAAAAGTCCGTTGGAAAAAAAAGTAAAAACTTGGAAAAAGAGGGAAAAAAATTATAAGAGACATGACTCCTGAAAAAATAGAAAAACAATATTTCATTGGTAAAAATTCGGGTAACTTTTGGGGCAATCCCCCTCAAATTTATGAATATCTCAGCTAATCGTTTGAGGGTGATTAACCGCTATGTGTTACCCCTCAAAAATGCAAGAGATCTTTTCGTTCCATTTTCAAATTTGCCGCTCTCAAGAACTTATTCACAATTTTGAAAGTTAATCGAAGAAAATAATCTGTTTGTTTCAATCATCTACCTCCCACATCCAAGATAAAAAGATATAGTACAATATTTTTACCCATGTAACAAAGGTAGGCTAGTCAGGGAAATTTAACCCAACCATTTTGTTTTCTTTTTTTGGCGCTACCACTTAGACCTATTTTGACGCGAAATCTCTTTTTACGGCAGCCATTGCACGCGACTTGAGCATGAAGGGGAAACACATGTTTTGGTCGGTTTTGGAGACAGGCTTACTAACCATATCAATAGCGTAAGACCAAGAGAGCTTTAATCTAAAAAACAAGCCTAAAGAGAACATACACTGCTCAAAATTCATACCTAAAACAAGTTTCTTTTTAGGCTATGTTTTTCCTTTTAAAAAAAATCTTTGAAAAATGAAAAATGAATCATATCATTATTGTATGAAATAATAATGATCACTATTTTTTGAAGTGCTTCTTTTTTCGATCGCCTCAAATGTAAATGACGAAACGTCCGGTCTTAAGATAGCGTAGCGCCCCCTGATGGCCAAAGTGACATAACCTATTTTGTTCCAGGGACTAGGGACCGTATCAATATCGGCGGGGGTGGAGCGTTGGGGAGGGGGGGGCGTGGTCTTTTGGCGTCGGTTACACACGTCAACCATTCAAAACAGACGAAGAATAATGGTTTTGACTGATCTAGTCGTGCAGCACATTAGAAACTTGAAAGCAAAGTTAAACGACGAAAAAAAAAACAAAAAAAAATATTTTTTTTAAACTTTAAACCTCAAGAAGAAACTGGGTTTTCAGTTTTACATGTAAATGAGCCTTGTTACTCCTTGATTTAATATAATCACGATTCCTTTATGTTTAATCCAAAGGCGCTTATTTGCCCACCTTAAGTTTTGATCTTTTTTTTCGTTACCAAGAAATTGTAACGTGACCAGGCAATATCTTTTCGTTATCCTTTGTCACTTTATCACATCCTTTTAGTTTTGATATGTTTCCATGGAAGCGGAGGCGGGCTTGGACAGCAGATATTCCTAAAAATTACGGAATTAGTCGGTGCTCATTGAATGAATACAATATTTAACTAATGCTGAAACTAGGAGCGAGGGCGCGATTTAAGTTGAACTTAGTATTATAAACTGATTGTGAGCACTTCCGAGGTATTTCAAGATACGGAAAAGCGTCATTTGAGAGGGTATCTTTTGTTTGAGGAAACAAACGTTCGAATCCGAAACGCTTCATATCCGTATGTCCTCGCGGCTGAAGGCCGGTCTTCTAGCCTCAGATGTCCTTGCGTTTTGTCTCTATCTCTTTTTATCCTGAAGGACTTACCGTCTATCTACGCATCTAGAAAATGACGTTTTACTTCACCGTCTTTTGAATTAATTTATTTCAAAAGACCACAAAATAACAGAGTTTCGACAACCAGACGCCGATTAAAATATAATTAGCTTTCGAAGACTGGCATTTGTGACGTCAAAACACCCGACTTGGCGACTCATAACTAAAATCGTTCTTATTCCTTTTTTATCAATTAACACGCATTTTGTTTATAACGACTGATTTGAGAAATCATTGATTTTGATTTCTCCTTGTTTCTGAAAAAGAATTACCTCAATTTTTAAAAATTTCATTTCACAGTTTATTCTTAATTTTACGAGTAAATTCATTGCTTAACTTGGTTTAAAAAATAAAGGATTGTTTTTTGCATAAATTTTCTTTTTTCTTTTTCATTTAGAGGGGGGCAATAAAAAACAGGTTTCTATCGAATTCGTTTGGCAATGCGCTCGGTATGCAGCATAGAATCTCAGTTCTTCGATTGACAATAAATCTCAACTTCTAGCGGATTTCATCAATTGCCTGCATAGTAAAGCTAGCATGGAAATATCAAAGGGGCTAGTAAAGGAAAAATATGATTATTTCTTTTACTGTATTACCTTGAAAAATTGGACGTGGTTTTGTAACGTGGGGGACCTTATAACTTCCATGTCCCATTGAAGTGTTAAGGCATCGTGCAAAAAATCGACTTCGAGATACGACCGGATTTGGGATGTGAATCCTTAAGACGTCGAGAAAAGGGGCTTTGGACAATCCGTCTTTGTGACTGTTTTTATGAGGGCAACTTTCAAACGCGAATTATATCAACTTTCTCAGTGTGTGTGTGGGGGGGAGGAGGAGTTTCGGTGAAGTCTAAGTTTAGGTTAGGTTTGGGAAGCACAAGGTACGTAACCTTAATAATAGTAACCTCAACTACCTAACCTGCACGGTTTGCGCCATTAATTCTAATAACGTAGAGATATCAAACTGGATGCAACGTAAGAAGGTAAAATATGGCACATCTAAACCGCAGATCGGTTCGTCTATATTTTGCGATAAACTGTCTCTGCACTCTAAATTTTTAAGGTTGCATTTCCAACGTTTTGGTCCAACCCCTACGACATTAAACCGAGCGGAGCGATAGCGGAGCGAGGTGCAAGTCAAGTAACCTAACCTAACATAACCTAAGGTTACCTAATTAAACGGTCGCCTAGCCTGATGCCGCTTACTTCTCTGCGGCCGGTTAAGGGCCGCCAAGAAGTAAGCGGCATCAGGCTTGGCGACAGCCGAGCGGAGCGATAGCGAAGCGAGGCACAAGTGACTATAACTAGGAGGTTCAAATTGCTACCTTAAAAAAATAGAGTGAGGTTTCGGGAGGCTAGCCATTGTCGCATCGCGGGTCGAGGAGAAGCTGCCGGGCGTAGGGACGAGTATTATGGCATGGACCTCGCATGGGGCACAGCTGCGCGAGACGAGGCTGCGAGGCAAGGACTGCGCCACGGTGCAGTGTTGCCAACCGACGGCTGCGCCGATGCTCCGCTGCGCTGACCATTTGGCAAAAGTTCGCGGAACGCATGTTGGCAACACTGCGCATTCTCTGAGTCTTCCGCGCATCTAATTCGGAGGCGCTCGACTGCTAGACATGTTATTTCAAACTGACTATCTGGCGACGTTTATAGGTTACATCGTCTCGCGCATAGGAAAAAAATGCGTTTCGCGACGGTGAAATTACACCTTGTTGCACTCATAGTCCTTGCAGGATTTTTTAGCACAATATTGTGAACTTTTCTTTTTATACTGGAAACTTAAAAAAAAATACAATCGCGTATTTTTCATTGAAATTTCCGGTGTACCGGTATCTCTATAAGGGCGCTATTTAAAAGAGTCCGATCTAAACTTCAAATTCTTTGAAGTCATTTTTTAGAAAAAAAACTTGATAAATGCGTGCAGATCAACTTAAAATGTTTTAATTCCACCATGTAAATTCTCGGAAACTCATAGGAGCTACACGCTAAAAGAAATAGTAGTGAAACTCACTACTTAGAAGTGAATTTCCACTACCAATAAAAGTGAAAAGTGAGCCACTATTTAGGAGTGAAAATTCACTGTGCTCAAAAGTGAAAATTCACTGCAGGCTAAGTAGTGAAATATTCACT
>Ga0058701_10004502_pt1 | contig 11331 bp, 10 predicted proteins | sample AgamicOrMae_FD_97039 | JGI IMG/M metagenome (GOLD analysis project Ga0058701, IMG submission 97039) | Agave microbial communities from Guanajuato, Mexico - Or.Ma.e | ecosystem: Host-associated > Plants > Phyllosphere > Phylloplane/Leaf | place: Guanajuato, Mexico | collected 2012-06-04 | reverse complement strand
GCAGGGGTATATTTTTATTATTTATCATATTAATAGGCCAGAAAAAGAGGCAAAAAGTTACATGTCAGTTTAATAACATAGTCATTTGACCCTTAAAAATCTCACCAGCAAATCCCTATCAGTTATGAGTCCAGACGTTTTGAGTCCCAGGCCAGACCAACTACTGTTCATCTAAAGTACAACTGAAAAAGAAGCGAAAATTTGATCCTATGTCACTCACCCTCCGGCCACTAATATCATCTGCATGTCGGACCCGTCATGATCTGGCTGCCACTATCGCAAAGCAAAACACTTGCACGACGTTTGACATGACCCCGACCTCGACCCGAAGCGACCCGACCCGAGGCGACGGCGGAGGTCTGCCGACCCGACCCCGACCCCAGCGTGCTTTCCCGTCTCACGCTCCGCGTCTGCTCTGACGCTGGTTACACATTGGCGGACGCCGATGCCGCCGCAAGTCCAACCTGCCGCTAGGGGGCGTCCCGAAATTCCCCCTCCCCTCCTCTCCCCGCCCCTCCCCGCTCCTGACCTGCGACAATCGGCGCGGCCGCCACCTCCTCGGGACCGCGCCGGCCGGCTCGCACACAGTGTTGCCAGATTAGGCGATTTTATAGATTCTATCAACGGGGTTGCAAAATTTTGCAAATTTGTGAATTCCCACCACGGGGTTGCCTCATTCTGTAACTTTGTCGATTTTTACCACGGGGCTACCATATTTTTCAATTTTGTAATTCTAGCCACAGGGTTGACAGAATTTGCATTTTTGTACATTCTGACCGCGGCAGGTTGCCAGATTTTGCAATTTGGTAGATTCTGACAACGGGACTGCCAAATTAAGCAAATTTGTAAATTCTGATCACGGGGTTGCTCGATTTTGCAACTTTGTCAATTTTCACCACGGGGTTGCTGGATTTTGCAATATTGTAAAGTCTAGCCACAGAGTTGCCGGAATTGGCAATTTTATAAATTCTAACCGCGGCCGATTGGCAGATTTTCAAATTTTGTATTCTCTAATCATAGGGTTGATAGATTTTGCAATTTTGTGGATTCTCACCGCGGCAGGTTGAACAATAAATCAGGCTCCTACCCTAAAACATTTTTTTAAATCTGTACTCAAAATAAACCAGAATGACTCTGACTCAGGAAACTATGTCCACTTTTCTAAAAAAAAGCTTTTGCTCGTCAGGTTCTAAAGACGTCTTTTGAAACATCTTTTGAAGTCCTATGAAAAACTTTTCATCCCCGAATTTCCCAACATTGAAATCAACAGTATTATTTGCATGCAGAAGATATGAAAGTAGCTGGACAAGGAGACACATGCTTCCCGCGGTTATTTGCTGTTAATCCTCAAAACGTAATGAAAAGTGAACAAGACGGGATTATAAAGGTAAAAACAAGTTATAAAAGTGAGAGAGTGGCGAGGATAACGTTGAAACGGGATTTTCACTTCAAACAGAGCGGCCAGCGGAATGTTTCAATGAAAATGGAGCTGAGCCGCCGAGCCACAATTTAATGAGATACTCCACCAGAGTTTCTGTCACTTTCCATTAGTCAATTGCGGTTTCAAATGTTTGTGAAAGACTGACATCATTCTACTATGCAATTAATTTATGAAAAGGAAGGCGACAAATATTGAATTTTCCTGGGAGATATATCAAATTAGGATGACAGGACGTCCAGCTCTTGCAACACAGAATAAATTTTAAGTATATTCATTACGTAACGAAGGCATTTCCTTGTTCAAATAATAATATTGAACATTTTAACACGCAAAACGAATACCATTAAAATCTAACATTGAGAACTACATTTTTGATTTCATTTTGTAAATATATAACTTGAGTTTATTTTTTATAGCTTTAATTTATAGCTTAATTTAAAGTTAATAAGCGTTTTGGAGCAGCTCAAAAAGACTAGTTTAAACAACCACATGAAAAACTTTTCGGTAAATCATATGGGAAACATTGTGTTCAATTTTTGCCATTTCGACATTGAACAGATTTGATGTATCCAGGGAATGGTAAAAAAATCTAAATGTTAAACAATCACCGAGACAATGTCGTTCCAAAATTTGCAAAAACATGGTTTTGGAATCGAAAGAATTCTTGGTTTAGGCACAGTTGAGGTAACAATTCTTGTTTACTCTCCCAACGTTATGGGTAAACTTTTGAAGTGTAAGAAATGCTTGCACAGGATTCAGAATTGTCTGTAGGAATGAAGTTTACAGTCAGGATCGATTTCACAAATCTGGCAGATAATTTTTTACCGATAAATCTGTACAGTGCAGAAAAGCGGACTTGTCTAAAGAAACTCGTCCATGCCTGAAATCATTTAATTTCAGGTAAAATGGAAGTTTCCTCGGGCCAAAATCGTGTTCCATAAAAATGGAAGGTGCGTTCTGCTGCTCCGCTGCGCACTTGCGCCGATGTGTCGCAAATGATTAGAGACCGCTTGCAACGAAACTTTTTGGATTTCAAACCACATCACGTCACATGGCCGACTCTTAGATAAATTTAGTTCATGTTGAACTGAATGCGACTCAATTTAGTTACCGCGTCGGTCACTGCATGTGATTTCGCGTTGCATCAGCTGCTTATTCCGTATCCAAGATTCAGCTAAAAACAATCACAGGTGGGCGGTGAAAAAAAAAGAAAGGTAACTTCTTTTAATGGATCGATTAATTAAATAATCATTCCGCTAACGCTTTCCATATCAGTGTCTCCGCGCTTGCTATGTAATTATGAACGACTTACATGTCACCATGTGACACCTCGGCAGAACAAACAACCTGCACTTAATATCGATTTCTCGCGACAAAAGGGTTTCAAGAGGACTCTCGCTGACGCTCAAATCACTTTTCCATTTCAAGAGAATAAAATCTTTGGGCATGTACGTCTTCCGACCTTGGCTTAAGTCCAAATGCGGCTTTTGCAGCATGGACACTTCCAATCTTACAAGGACACCACTTTTAGACGCTGATCTCCGTAGAATGATATGCGATTTATTCATTTTTTTTCGTATACTTTTTGTCGCATGTGTTTCTTCGTTGGCATCTTATTTTAAAATGGAACCATGTTTACGAAATGTATTATGAAGCAGAGACGAAACAACTGATTTTTGGCTATGACATTCATTTCCAGGAGCATCTGACGAAATGCAAAGTAAATGGATCTCAAATATATTTCACAGAGTTTACGGGCTTGTTTTACTTAGACTAAATGGAAGCATCTTTCAAAATATATTCCACATACTTTGCGGGCTTGTTTTGGTCAAACTAAAAGGAAGTATTAAAGCTGACACGACATTCTTTCAAAAGAAATCATTCCGAAAAAAATACAACAAAAACAATAAATGTCAAGTATGGATAATTTATATGGGGGTTGAGTATAACATCTTCATGAAAATATAGTTTATTGACTTTTACAACCTGAGAGAAATTTTTAAAATCTTATTTCAAAGACTCTGGAAAAACTTTTGTATTAAAAGTACTCATGACTGAAGCACCCCAAAAGCCAACACATACCGAAAGCGGCATCACTGATTTCTTCTCTACCGTTCCAACTAGTTATTTGAACACGTTCATTGATAAAAGAAACTATCTTGTTTGTAGAGTAGTGACAAATGAAGTTACTCTGCTTAGTTCCGTCGCCGATACTCTTCACAGAACAACTCATCCCGATTTTCCGATATGGCATCTTCTATCTCCTTGTTGCTCATATTGTTTAATTTTCCTAATAAAAATGTTCCTATGCTGAAAAGTGTTACTTCAACAAGAAAATTTCTTCCGAGAAGTGCCGCTGGTTTTTAACTTACTGACATTGTAAACTGAACAACGTCCTGTTGTTTAACTTACCGGTAGATGAATTTAATATTTTTTGTGTATTCTTTGTGTATGTGCGTGATGTCTATTTGTAAAGATGTGTTTCTGCGTTGAAGAAACAGTTTTTCATTTATTTCGAATCCATGTACCAACTCGATATCTAACTTGATCTCGGCTAAGACTTTGGTCCAGCAACTAGAGGGCCGATTCGGGCGCAGAACGTTAAAACTTGACGATATCTCAGAAGATTATGCCTGCTCTGTGATTTTTAAACTCTCCCACAGGCCTGAGATATTTTCGTGAATGCAAAGATCATAAAATCACCTTCGCAAATGATCATGAATGAAAAGATCGATAAATCTTGATATCAAATAGATCAATATCGAGAGAGATACTAAAAGGCTAAAATTTTACATTATGAAAAGTGGTACCAATTCTTAATCATGATATTTGCAGGAGAAAGGGATGTCCTCGATCTTCTGAAGATAAACAATAAGCAAGAAGTCCCTTCCAACTTTGTGTTTTTTTTAGGTAAAAATCAAACCTCATATCTTTGCAACATTATTAATTGAAATCAACTTCACCATTCATTTTTTTATTGAAAGCCGAGCCAAAAGTCTTAATGCTTTTAAAAATAACTTTTTCATCACTTCCTTGGTGCATAAATTATCGAATATCTAAGAAGAGTACTCTCTGTTTTACAAAACAGCGTTCGGGAAGTTTGGCATAGAAGCATCGCTTTTTCCCCCCTCATAAAACATAAATGAGAGATTAATTAATGACAAGCTTTTTTCCTGCCGAAAAAAAGCAAGTTGGATGGTTATTTGCAAAACTGTGTAACATTGAAATGATAATTACGTGATAGGACAATTTTTCACATTATCATACTTATGTGTGGTCGTTGTGATTAACCTTCGAGTAAATTATTATTTCTAGTTGAGAAACTTGATATAGCTGCGCACGCGACAAACTGTAAGTTTGTCTACCAAATCTTTGAGTAGTCAGAAGTTTAGGATACTGTGAGGGTTGGTGAGGGGGAGTTCTCCAACAAGCTTCCCAGAAATAGTTACAAATGGGTAGATAAAAGTTGTAGAATTCGGATTCCTTAGAAAGGCAAATAACGAGACGACGTCGTTTATCTTCATTCTCGAACAACTCATTCAAGTTTTGGAGGGAAAAGTGATTGGGGCGGATCGTCTACCGTCCACCATTTTTCACTCGGAAGCCCCGATAACTCCAACGCCATTAACAACGGCGAAAGCAGAGACACGAAAAAGAGTCATGTCGATTTTGAAGAGGAAGACGATAGTCTGAATCAGGAAGGCGGAGTCCCTTCAAGGCCAAACACCTTTCGGGTGTTTGGATGCGCGGCCCACTTGGGAGGAGGTGAGGAGTTTTCGGGTATCACGAGTACAACAGGCGTGTTGGTAACACAATCGTCTATGAAGGACAATACTGTGCGTAAATATTATTCGACAGGAATTGTCAAGGTAGCTCTGCTTATTGACACGAGGTATATTGTTTACGGGAGCCGATCAAAACAACCCTTCCCCCAGGGGGATGGTTCACTGTAAAAACAAAACCACGGTTTAGGGGAATGCTATCTGATTTGGGTATGAAACCCAAACGGGGATGGTACCTAATTGGGTTATTTTTCAAGATAGGCCTATGTTCAGCCATATCATTCAAAAGGTCTCGGCGAGAGCTTTCCATTGATGTGGCTGAACATAAGTCTATCTTGAGAAATAAGGGAGAAATGCGTATTTTGGTTATTTTTCGAGATAGGCCAATGTTCAGCCATATCATTCTAAACGTCTCGGCGAGAGCTTTTCGCTGATGTGGCTGAATACAGGTCTACATTTAAAAAAAAACGCACTACGCGCGTTTTAGTTTCATACGTAATGTTCGCGTCATCGTGGGCTATCTTTGCATGGAAATCGGGGCTACGTTTCATGCGCAAAATTTATCCTTGTGGGCCGTATTAACGCGATGTCAGGACCCACTGCTTCAAAGCTAAATATTTTCGCGTGAGAGAGATCAGTCCAGTAAACACTTAAGACACTTGTAAGGAATCGATACGTATAAACAATGCTCTTCATTCAATCAGTCAAAACAAGCCATCAAGAGGGAAAACAGCCACCGAGTGGCGTATACAATCTGGCCCAAAATGCTAACAGATAGACCAAACAGATGCGTTGAGTAAATGGCGTCCCTCAGATTGCAACAAGTGACACAACCAATCCAATAAGGACATAGCCTGTTCCGCTCTCCCGACTCCAGGTCTCTACACAGTCACATGTCCTTACAGGTTACACTCTAAATTTGAATCAGTGCGAGTCTGATATTCTGTGAAAATTTCATGAGTCTCAGCACCACTGAAAAATCTTAGTGGTGGTATATTGACTGAAATTCAGTGAATTTTCACTGAAACTCAGAGACTTGCACTAATTCAAACGAGTGAACAGGAATGAATAAACGGCAATCCATTAATTTGAACTGCGGAATTTATAACTCTCGTAAATTTTGTCATGGAGGCGAGCGTAGCGGAAAACACGGAACCTAACCTAAGTTAACCTAGATTTATTTCATTTAACGGTTGCCAAACTATGTGCTTCTTAATTATAGCGATACTGATACCGAGGGTATCGGGTGATGTAAGCTGAACTGCTCTCTGAACCGCTCTGCTATATCACTCAAAAACCATGAAAACTAGAATAAGTTGTGAGAAAAATGCAAGCCTTTAGATTTACTGCAGTGCCAACTCAAAAAAAGGCCAGTTCTATTCGCACGCCTGTGTTAATACTGGGTAGACTTGAACGCATGGGAAAAACTAATGCATTTTAAATGTGAGGTCACTTGAACGCACGGAAACCAACATTTTAAATGCGGCAACGTGTAAATGAATAGTCACTCCGAAAAAATAAGCGGTGTCATCAAATTGACGCGGTTGAGGTTTCGGCGAACGGGGCGATATCATGTGAACGCATGTCGATATATCGTTGACAGGGTCATTGATATCAAAGCCGCGCCGACGTGATATCTGGGGAAAGAACGTCTCGCGGCCCCAGCTGACAAGACATTTAGCGATGGAATAATTTTTGTGACTCTCCCTGCTCGGCTTGCAGAGGAACAGGCTCGTCGCACTGCGGTGACTAGGCGACTCCCCCCCCCAGTCCCCCCCATGGTGGCAAGCAGTGCAAACCTTGCGCCTTCTTTGCAAACATGCCCTGTCAAAAAGAGATATGGGGCGCATTTGTAAGTGAACATTAATATTTATTTTATACCAAGAAAGAAGCTATTTAAGTGTTACTGATTTGACTGCCAAATTAAAACCCACTTGGCCGGAGTATCTAAGGGTTACTGGGGATTTATCGGGTTAGGTTAGTCAACTACACCCAAGGCCCCTTCGAAAGTGAAGGTTAATTTATGTGAGAAGTATAAGAAACAGTTAAAATTACTGTGGCAAAAAAAAGTGGTTTTGCTGTCTTCATTGACGAAATACTGAACCACGCGAGGCTCATGGGAATGCAGCTCAACAATCATCTTTTACCATCTTTTAACCAAATATTCTGGTTTTATCCGATATTTTGATATCAAATTTTCCGATTTTCGGTTCGATATTTTGACTTTGCAGTATACCTAAAACGAAAATGTTTTTCACTTCATAATACGATTTTGGATTGGGCTCTTGTGGGCTATAATAGAATTCCTAAAAATACTATTTCCAGCTAATAAGGAACTAAAATGCCTTTTAAATTTTAAGATTTTTTTTTTAAGAATGTAGACTCTGTTTGAAACAGTTCCAAAATCAAATTAAGTACCAGAAAAAAGATTATTTTTGCGATGTAATAATTATGAATAAATTTATACTCTCCAGGAGTGTTACCATTCAGTAATAACCGGAAATCTATTTTTTGCATTATTTACTGAAATAAAAAAACTTTTGAAAGCTAGGAAAATATTGATTGTATTTTTTTGCAGTTAATAACTCCAAAAATGTCTGCCAAGATAGCGTTCAACATTGGAAGAACAACCTATAAAATATTCATTCTGGTTGTACGTCTCGCTCCGTTTGTCAAGGTGGGAGCGATTACAGGGAAAAGCAAGTTTGACGATGTTAGAGACATCTATTTTTCGCACACCGTGATTTATTATGATTCCAAACTTTTCGCGATGTCCGCACTTATTTTAGAGTCTAAAGAAACGCAGGGAGGAGCTAACAGGTCTCGCTTTTTATGTTCAAGGATAAGAGATCATATTTTGCGCTAAAATCACAGAAAAAAGAAGAAATTTTCACAGGGATTTCATTTATTTTCTTATTACGGGCTGATAGTGGCTACACTCTGATCTGAGATTCAGTGAAAATTCACTAAATTTCAGTCTGTGTAGCACCGCTGAATTTGTTCTCAGGTACTTTATTGACTGAAATTAAGACAATTTTCAATGAATCTCAGATACTTTCCCGGATTCAAATTTAGAATGTATCGAAATAATACATCATGTAATGCTGCTATTGTATTGAGTGGAGCACTAAGGCGAACCCGGGCAAAAATTGTAACACCAATATTTAACGCTTTAAAATAACTTAATTAGAGCCTGAGGAATATTCCAAAAATATATTCAGGTGAAAATTCGCAAACTATTTTGTCTTTTTTTGAGGGGGGGGGGGTGATTTATGGTCTTAATTAACGCCTTGCTTTCAGAAAAATTCCAGTCATTTTTCTATCGTTAAAATATCACACTGAGGAAAAATTCTAATTGTTTACAACAGTATTTAAAAGAACTCCGCCAACCAATAATAATAAAGGTCTGTTATATTCGCACGCCTATGAAAACAAGGGGGAGATGAACGCACGGAAACCAACCTAATGCATTTTAAATGGGGGGTGACTTGAACGCAAAGAAATCCAGCTAATACATTTTTAAGGGGGCAGCGTGTGAATAGTCACAACGTAAAAAAAGATTTAGCAAATAAAAGTTTTTATATAACCTGACATTTTTTTCGATTTTATTCGCAGATTGGTATACCTAAAATGTTTATAAATCAATGGGATCAAAAACCTGTTGAAACAACCTAAAATCAATGTTCGCGGGAGCAAAAGGTCCCTCATAATCATACCGGCGGTTCGTCTCAAAGGACAATCCAATAATAATGATTCCGACTCACTTGAAATAAAAGAGAACATCGCAAAAAGGGATCTTGGACTGCCGCTAATTAGGCGGCACAAAACTAAGTCAAGTGACTTGTGAATCAAACGTATTGTAAAAAGCTCAGAGCCATTTCCCAGCGTTTCTCCTGCAATGCACTTCATTTATGTGACAACGCGGGACGGCCAGATGGACTACTTCTTACTTTGCCAAAAAACACAACCGCCAACGCCGCAAGCGCCAATCCGTAACCACCAAACGAGAAAAGTCGCAAACGCCAAAGCTCGTAACTGAGGGGGGCATTTGATAGCGCCAAAAACCATAAGCGCCAACGCCGCAAGCGCCAGTCCGTAACCGCCAAACGAGAAAAGTCGCAAACGCCAAAGTTCGTATAGGTTAGGTTTGGTCAAGTTAGATTAAGTTAGGTTAGGTTAAGTTAGTCTAGGTTAGGTAAGGTTAGTATTGCGGTTAAGACCTTTGGCGTTTGCAGTTTTTCTCGTTTGGCGGTTACGGATTGGCGCTTGCGGCGTTGGCACTTGTGGTTTTTGGCGCTTATGGCAGCTATCCATAACTGATATACTAACCTAACCTATACTATGATAGACCTACCCATCATTTGGCAGTTACGAACTTTGGCGTTTGCTGCGTTGGCGCTTGCGATTTTTGGCGCTATCGAATGCATCCCACTTTTCAACTGGGACGCAAAACTACCGGGGATTTCTTGATTCGCTTCGACATAAAATCGCTCCGAGATCCATGGTGGTGACCTTTGAAAGGTCGCTCAGTTTTACTCAAGTTATATTTTCAGACTGGCGATTTCCCTTATGTATTATTCAGTAAAAGTGCTGTACAGTAAAAGCTCGCGGAATTGGGAGTTGTATCATAAACGCAGTTGCAATATAAACGTATCGTCAAATAACTTTAACAAATTTAAGACAAAACCAGATTTGTTCCAAAGGTACCCTCAGTGGCAAAGCTATTTCTTTCAAACCTTCATTTTTTTTCCGTAAAAATTTCAAACCTCATTTTTCTTCAAACCTCCATAACTTTGGAACGGAAGAGATACAACAAAAGAGTACGAAATGAATACGACGGATATTTGCTGTATCTTCCCGGGACCCGTCGATTCGCTGATTTCTTTTTCGCCGACGTACTAAATGAAGGAGCGTTCGTACTAAACGAAGAAAAGTTCGTTCTTTTTGTTACAAAAGTTACACGAAATTGCTGTGACGGTCCCCGATTAGGTTAGGTTGACGTCATTGACATAGATGAATGGACGCTGCCCCTATCTTTCCAACTTAATAAAATGCGTTTTTTGTCGTATCTCCCCCCGTTTTTAACCCATAACAGCCCAAAGTATTTGCAGTGAAATTTAGCTTAACAGAAATTAGAAGGACCTTTCCCATTAAAATACGAAAATTTATACTTCGAAAAAATGTATTAATCATTAAATTTCAGGTTTCCAGAGGAGTGATATTTTTTGAATTGTGACCGTGTTGAACTAAAAAGATCCTATAAAATATTTTTTTCTGTTTCCCAACGGCATAGCTGGGCGGTATAGTGGGTTAAGTTAGAGAGGTTTGAAACATATGAGAGGAGGCAATACTTTTACCTCTGATACTTCAGGTAAAGTTAGGTTTACGTCAAGATGAACGAATCTCCTAAATATCAGGCTTAGGACGCCTTATCATTAACCCTTGATTGCAACCATTACAATGCGATTTGTGTGTGGAAAAAAGTATGTGCGTGTCTTTGATATGAGCTGGTAAGTGGACGTTTCTTTCTGCCGAGACCATCTCGAGAAAACGGCCTCTTGAGATGAAACGACGACTTTTTGCGGGGGAGCACGTAAGCACGTTTGTCCGAAAAAGTTCAGATGTAGAATCCCAGCCCGACGCATTTTTTAAAGGAGAAGCCAAACGGTTTGATGCATACAAAAATGGAGAGAGCGAAAACCGATAATCTTACCAAGTTAATGCTTCTGATAATATATTGTTGAGGCAACATTTTTCTGCCGTGCAGAAAGATACGTATTCTGCCGATTCGACTGAATATTTGGCTGGTTTTTGCCTCGAAGCATTGCTTTGGATATCGTTCGTTCGAAGTTTCTATATGGAACGAGTATCATGTTTTTAAAGAGCTGTTAGTGCGTATTCCATTTGAAATATTCATCCGGGAAGATGGCGGGTTTCTGACACGAAAGCTTGCTCAACTCATTCGGCAAAAAACGCGTATTACATTCGCATTTTTGGGGCGTTCAATCAAATTATGACTCAACCAGCGACGTTTTTATTCTTTTTTAGTATCCCTTGATGAATTTCAATCGCAATAACCTAAAAATTCAAACAAAAATTTTGGGGCTC
>Ga0058701_10004501_pt1 | contig 11332 bp, 8 predicted proteins | sample AgamicOrMae_FD_97039 | JGI IMG/M metagenome (GOLD analysis project Ga0058701, IMG submission 97039) | Agave microbial communities from Guanajuato, Mexico - Or.Ma.e | ecosystem: Host-associated > Plants > Phyllosphere > Phylloplane/Leaf | place: Guanajuato, Mexico | collected 2012-06-04 | reverse complement strand
CGCGATCAAATTGGTTAGTTTTAAGAACAAATGCATCTTTAAAATCGTAATTTTTTACGTGCTCCTCGCAACGTCACGGTTTGTTATCACCACGATTCCAGTACTTCTTTCTGTTCTTCTTCCCATGGTCCCACGCTCTATCGGAACCGGTCCGCGCCCACGCCTTCTCATTTTTTAACGGCGTAAAAAAAAATCTTTAGAGGGGTGAAATTGAAAATTTTAAGGCTGTTTACGACTTCAGAGCCGACACTTCGTGAAACACAAACATCCCGTTACCGGTACCGTGCTTGAGAGCGAAAAGGGCAATGACTTTTGATTAATTAACAGATTTATTTTCGGTACGAGGGAGGGGTGCAACAGCGCAACAATGGTTTCTGTTGTTATATGCTTAATCACTCTGAGCTTTTCTTCAAATATTTATTTCCTCGTTTCAGGGCCTTCGCCGTCGGCAAAGCGAGCGTGCATTTAGTGAAACGCGCTCCTACGGGTTCAATCTGGATTGTCAAAGGTGGCCAGCTGCATATCGCAGAGTTTCCAGAACCATCCAGTTATTCAAAATTGGTCCAGAGATACGTATGATAATTTAATGACCGCTCAGCATTAGTGCATTGTTAAACTGTAATCTTTCACACACTTCAAAATGACGCGGAATAAGTTCTTACAAAGAGACAGACTTGGACCATTACGCTTATAATTTCACAAAAAATTTCATGAATAATTTGGAAACGAACTCTTTAAAGACATCGTTAAAACTGACGAATTTTTCGTTATGATCTGAGCCCTGAACTACGATTTCCTGCCTCGACTCATCTGTCTTAAGTCCTTCCCTTTTACCATTGCTCCTATGACTCCCCCCGGTTTCCCAGCTTAATAAAGCATTCGTCTCATGTGTGAAGATTATAGTGTCTTTGAGGTTGAAGGAATGCCATTAAATTACAAAGAACATATACTATATAATTTTTATTTTGAAAAATAACAGGCAAGGTCCAACAATAATATACTTTATCCCCTTCAACTTGCAAGCTACAAGAGGTTATAGGCACAGAATATAACAATGGTGCTCTGAAATAGCTACTTATATGGCGGGATAGTCTACGCTTTTTTGAACCGTGACTTCTTACTTTGAACTAACACCACGGCGTTGAATACAAGTCAGCACAAACTAGTTGTTTATGTGCAACGACCGATATAGGAGAAACAGAGGGTACATCACTGTATAGACAGCTTTCATCTGCCACATGGCGAATTAACCATAAATGCAGAATGCATAGCTTCTCACCAAAAGAAAGAGATACGTTCCCCCACAATAAAAAAGACAACATATATATAAACATATATAATATATACATTACTCCGACACTTACATACCTGTATTCCGCTAAAACGATTCCTCAGTAGAAGCAAAAGTTTCAAATTCATTGTGGAGATCAAAAGTCGCTGTCTGTTGTTACCTTTCTTTCATAGGATTAGGAGTACAAATGTTCTCTCTCGTCCCAAAAAATATTGTCCGGTTCTTGACATGTAAACAAGGCGGTGATCAATGTCGCCGAAAGGCGGAGCCTTGCTACGCGAAAAGAACGGTACAAAACCTTCTGGGCAGAGTACGCTGATAAACTCGTACTGCACACCTATATTTTACACCAAGCAGCAAGAATTTTCATCTCCACTGTATAAACTGTTTACGTGTTTCGAGATACATGATGCAAGAACACAATGGGAGGACAAGAGTCAATTAAAAAGTATGTTGTATATTCTAGAAGCCAAACGAATCATTTCAATAGACAGCATGGGCTCCATCTCCAGTCTTAAAAAAAATATTATCCACAGCAACTAGCAATCATCACTAAAGAAAAAAAATATTTTTAAACATTTTTTAGAATTATTTCGGGAGATGCAAAGCAACGCAAAAAAAAAACATAAGCTTTTTAGTACAGTTAGAACGATTTCCATAATATGTACGATGGCTTTTATTTTAGAAAAAGTAAGACTAGAATAACATCAAAGCAAACATTTCGTTTGCGGTACCGTTTTCTTTCGTTTTTTAGCATACTAAGCACCTGAAGACATACCTAGAAAATATTAACTCAAGCCAAGAAGCTTATGAATTTGAATACCTAAAAGGCAAAACTAATAAGTTTAGTCCTCGAAGTCTACAAACACTTTTCGTTCTGAGAAAGATAAATCAAAGATCTGGCTGACATTACAAGAGAGCTTTATCAAGCACTCGGCTTGAAATTCTTAAAAGGTTACAATTTTGGAAAACTGCATAAAATACAACAAGATCGTTTAAGCTTTACGGTACCCACCGTTCCGGAATGCACTAAATAAAACTTTGCTATAAATACAAAGGAAGATAAAAAATAAAACGGAAGTCTATTCATAAATAAAACTACAAAGAGTAGCCGATTTGTCTGTTATGAAACAATCTCATCACAACCATGTAAAAAAGTACAATATAGATAGCGCATTTAATTAAACACTGTTTGATTTGTGCGCTGAATGACGCTAATACGCGTGTCTAAGCGAAGGCATCAGAAAACCATGTCTTGGAAGCTTCCTTTATCTCGAACTAAAATTTACTCCACATTCAGCAGTCCCAGTTAAATCACAGAACCACACACGATGTGCGGAGCTCAGTGCGCAAGCAATGACGATATGAAGTCGAGTTGTTGAGAGCACCGTAATTCATTTTCATGAGTGTACTAACGCATAAAACTGGGCAAGGTAACCTAACTTCTCCCCTTCACCAGGCAAAATGTTAAATGTTTTTAGGTAGCGGTTCCGGCGGTCCTTCCTAGAGAGCCTCATAGGGAGAGATGCGACAAGTTACTCCCGCGCTGAGCGCAGATTGGTGGGATGCATGAAACCACCAACGCTGATTGGTAGGATGCAAACCAGTTGACGCTTCACTCCTTGTGAGGCTCTCTAGTCCTTCCGAGACCGGAAAGGGTTTCACGAAAAACTGTGATTAGCGCGCTATTTACGGGCGTGTTTCGCAAGTATGTTGCATTCTCTGACGGAATAACGACAAATTGCCTGGCGGAGGAAGATAAACAGCCGAACGCGGTCCAAAAACCTCACAATATACATTTTTTTTTCAATTCCTGACCTAAGCTGGGATTTTCCTACACGATAGCTGCCAAATGCCGAGACCTGTAAACACTTGGACATCAATTTCTTATGCTTTTATAAATATTTCCTAGCTTATGGCCCAAAATTCAAGTCTCAAACTTTTCGCGGTTTTTCAGGTTTTTAGACACCCAGGCTGCGGCAGTCGCTGAATAAAGCCCAAACAAAATGCAATAAACTACCAGTTAAAACTTTCCGTTTAAAGTCAAAGTTATCTCTTAACGTACCCAATAAACTATGCATACAATCATTAATAACCTTAAAACTACACGAATTTGATTAACCTCTTATAAACAATATGATGGAGATATCATATCTTCGGGGAATTAAGACACTGTCGGCTCATTATCGCTGGAAGGCACAAAAGTTAACGCGGTCAAATCTCTTCCAAAATGCTGTTAACAACTTTTCCCTACATCACACGTCAATATCGAGTACAAAAATATTTACAGTTAAGACCTAGACGCGATGCAGATGCCGGTACAATACTAAATTCAGAGAATTCCTTACTAAATATGACTTATAAAAGTTATCCCAAAGAGACGCAAAAAGCCAAAGATTTAGAAGCCGCAAACTTTTTCTTTTGTGCTACACTTAAATATATCAAATACTTGATTTCTTTTGTCACCGGCGGGGTTGTGCGAAATGGCACAAAAGCATAAAAAAAATAATCACAGTAAACTAGTGGAAAACCACACACAAAACTGCTAAAATTTTCAAAAAATGAAAACCATTTCTAAAACATAATATTTCGCGGTATTTAGCGTAAATTTGCTGCTCAAAGATAATCGATAATCAGAGGTTAAAACCAAAATCCAGCCCAAACGATACTGTCATTTATTTCATATCAAAGAGCCAATTAATTAACTCAGAAGCTGATTTTTTTCTTACGAGTTTAGAGTGGGGGTCCAGTGATGCGAACCAAAGTCCTTCCTTGGAAATCACCAATTTAAAAAAAAAATAATAAAAAAATAGCCCTTTAATATACTATTTTAAAGCTAGCAATCTCAAAGAACGTATTCCTCTGTTTAACGACTTAAAAAAATACTAATCCAGGACGTTAAAAATGGGGTAATGCTGTTTTAGTGCACTATGTAGAGCACCGTTAATAGTTAAAGCCAACCCTAGCCCGAAAACCTAAACAAATCTTTTATATATCCCCTTCAAAACAGAAAACTATAGATATGGAACACTAATAAAAACTCCTCTGGTTGCTCCTTACATAACAAACCGGTAACAACAACATTTAAGCCATCACACCACAACAGATATTAAAGATACAGTACAAAAATATTTCTCTCTATCAAAGTGATATAAAGCATTTCGTCCACTCCATTTCTACAATTCACAAAAATATGCCGGATCAACAATATTGCGTAGCACCAATCTTTCGAGACTTACTATATCTGGGTAAAAATATTGCTAACCTTGGCAGTAGCAGGTTCTTATATAAAGCTATAAAACCACGAACAGAGATAAAGCCCGCTTGCAAAGAACAACTTCGACATCATAAATCACTGATAAACTGTAAACAAATGTCTTTTGCCAAAATTTAAGCACGAGTATAAATGCAGCAATATACGCTCAGTTTCAAAGATAGTATTTTCCACCTCAATGAAGTAACCAACTTTTCCCGTAATGAGGATGAACGACCTGCAACCGCATTGATTACGTAAACTTAGGTTGGGTTTGAGTGCTAAGCGCTTTTCTGCGATATCGTTCCGTTTGAGAATGCTTAATGGCTCGCTTTGCCACCGCTCCGACATCACTAAGCCAGATGCGGCTTACAAGAAACCAACATCGAGAAGTAAGCAGGAATAGGCTTATCGTTCAATTCGTTTAACCTTACGTGTCTCTAGCCTCGGTTTAGTGACGTAGGATGGTGCACAAGAGGTGGAAAATCCGACTCTTCAAGTTAACAGTGTATATAAAATGTTGGTAGAACTGAATAACAAGTGTAATGAATAAAAACCAATAAAATCGACAGCATTCCACAGGTACAGCTGCAGGCAGTAAAGTACAGGCACAAGGGACAACAAAATAGTTTTTTACGTGCCCAACAGAAAACACAGCACATACATAAAATGCTAAGTAACGTGTCAGTATAACCGCTTGTAAAATCCATGCAGAACGTTTGACGCAGAAGCATTCCCTAGAGCCGATTGCGGAAATGCTCACACATAACAAATGCTTCCATTCGTTTCAGATAAGCTCCGTGCCTAGAACACTGGTTGTCAGAGTCGGTGTTACCTACATCTGGTTAAATAGGCAAAACGACAGTGAAACCATGCCAATACAGAATTTTCGGAAGCGAAATAAGGATCGTACAAAGGAATGCTTTGTACTATTGAACCTTCAGATGCAATGAACAATAAACGGCGGGACCGTGAATTGTCCAGATACGAATAGCTAGGTGTGTCATACAAGTTATGGTCGTATAAGTGAGGTTTTACAATTCAACGATAAGGCCCTGAAGCAAGCTCATTAAAAGCTTGTTCATACCAAAGAATTTAAAAAAGTGATATTACCGGCGGCAAAATTTAAATATAATGCTGACGTTTATAATGTTTGTACTTCACGCTCACTTATGAGCTCCTGCCATGAAGTCTAACGATCATGCCAGAAAAATAATTGTGTCTAGAAATTTTCGAATGAAACTAAAATTTTACGACATTGTCTGACTAAAACAAATAGATTCCGGGCTGTTCTTTTCTGCTATGATGAGTTTGTTTTGAAAACTGATAAATATTTTCAGAGAAGGAAAAATTCTAGGACTGTTAAAAACACTTGATTATCACGAAAAGCCTGCATTGCAGAAAAATAGGCTAACTTAAGTTAAACAAGAGGTGGTTTTGATATATTCTTGAGATGATGAGTCGGTGACGATGATGTGACGCTAAATGAATACTTATCACGTTAACAGTCAGTACCGAAAAGGTACCCACATACCAGTGATTTCATCACGCTTGAAGTAATGAGGTCGGTTGTCGCGGAAGACTGTCACGGCCGGGAAGGGATGCTCCTGTATGTACTTCAAACTTTGCCGAATCTAAAACAGACGAAAAGCCTCGATGTAAATTTCAAACGTAAAGTTTTCTACCTCTAATGTTCCACCTTTCGTCGCCAAGTCTGGCGGAGCGAGACAAAAAGCACGTAACTTTGCGTAACTTAACCTACTTTCACCTAACCTCGCGATCTCCAAGACTGTTGCAAGTTAATTGGTCTCTGCTGTCGAGAAACGGGATCCAGCGCGGCGACAGCGAAGCACAAAAAACCTCGCTCAACCAAACCTACAAGGCTGCATTCAAGGCCTCACAAAGTTATCAAACATTACACATGGGTGGAACAGAAGAGGTAAAAAAATGCTACCTTTCATTTTCGATGCATGATTCTCTCAAAGTAGCTGTTTACCCAGATTTATACAATTCTAGTCGATCGAATCATCACAAGTTCGAGGGACGAATTAACAAGTCATAGATTGTACAGTCTTGCAACAATGATCAGAAGTTTCTCTGTAAGCGTCTAGTTTCACATTCATATATCGGCGAGTTATGCGGGATTTCAACGTTCATAGTGTTGTAACAGCATTGTAAAGTCACTTTGGAAAGTTAAGTATGAGAAATTTCTACGATAAATGTTTCGGCATCCGCTTACCATTCCAGTGAAATGAGACGATTCGACTTCAGGCGATGTGGACAAATGCTGTATGATAAATTCGTCAGACTGCTCTAGCCACAGATCCACCCCACGGAGAGGCTCGTAGTTAAATGGCCCGATTCTGTGAAGACCCAAACTGCAGTCGTAGATATCCAAAACCTGGAAAAAAAAAAGTTGTCGATTTGATGAAAGCGATACTTAAAATTCTTCCGGAAGAGGAAAAACTAGTGGCTAACCTGATGTCCACCCGTAAGATGGCGCGCGCGTCGCAAGGACTGCTCAGGCCCCCGATCAGGGAAAGTAGCAGGAAAAATCTCACCTGTCTTCACGTTCACTCCTAAACAAACAATTTCGATATTACCTCAAAGACGGTGCGGTGAGGGTCTTACTATGAAGAGAAAAACTTACCTATTCCACTGATGATTGGCCAAGGGATGCCATCTCTTATGGTTGTATTTACTTCGCCTATGCAGGCGAGTCTCAGGTCCACTTCGCATGAGTGTTTGTGGAACGGGTCTGTCGAGAGCGCGAAAAGTTACAAGTAAGAGTATCAACATCGTTTAGGATGCAGTCTAAGAGGCTTTGAGAACCGACGTGACATCGACGGTGAGAACTATTCTCTTAAACGCAAAAAAAAGCTAGGTTCTCTCGAACAGACTTTTCTACAGCACCGGAAGGCAGTAGCTCTAGAGAGCCGTATTACTGAGATGAAATATATTTAAACTTAAGGACATAGACAATAATCTCCTACCGCGGCCTACGAACTCATGGCAAATCTTCAGAAAAGTCCACATCAAATCATTTAAATTTTACATTCGACGTAAAAACTTGGAGTTTGCCCGAAATGATTGTAAATTTACAATAATGATCTCTGAATTTTTCTTGTTCATAAAATGATGCTTGGACTTCAATTCCGGCAGTTTCCGTTCAAATACAAGTTAGGTTACATATGGTGAAATTACAGAAAGTAAGGTCGGGTCATGAAAGGTGAGGCATAGTTTTCATTGCGGTGTGCCGCTATAGAGCAGATTTCCTTGTACTTGCAGTCCAAAAGGTATTGTCCGGTTCTAGTTGCGGCGGAAGGCTCCGCCTTATGGGGATATACATTGGCCACCGCCTTGTTGCACGACCAGAACTGGACAATACCTTTTGGACTGTTAATACTGTCCCAAGAATGAGCTAGCCCTAAGGGACCTCTTGATTAATGATAAAAATAAAAAAAAGGTCGAGGTATATACGGTAAGGTCAAGTTAAAGTGGATCAGGTTTGTATAATGTTTGGTTAAGTTTGGTGAGATTAGAAATTGCTTCGGCCATGAATTACTTAATACTTACGCATGATCGCCTGGAACACGCTCTCGGAAAAATTGCGCGAGTCGGCAAAGCAGCCGACGAGGCTGAGATCCAAGCGGCCCTCTGCAAATCCTTGCGACAGTTCTCTGACTCGCTGGATGAGCGTTAACACAGCGTCCTCAAAGCCATATCCCAAAATATGAGTAAGGCCCACTGCTCCTGAACCTGTGTAAAGAAAAGACTGTCATCAGGCGTCCGAAGCACAACTTAACCTCAAAGAAAAAGCCAAAAAGAGATATAGGTACCAGTATGTCGCAAAACCGCCATCACGCACGTCGTGGCGTCATCCGTGCCAAGAATACTAACGTTTTCTGCAAACAGATAAACAAGCTTTAATCACAGACGAAGTGTCAAATTACAAGAAAAATCTTATTCAAAATAAATTAAGCCTCTTTGACGGGCGTTCAAGTTTCCTCAAATAAATGCGTGCTTGTCAAGAGCGTACGAATAGAACAGACCGTTCTTCTTCTTCCTCTTTTTTTGCACTTATATGTAGTTCGTATACAAGCCTAGAACCTTTTTCTTTCCTAACACGTGTAAAAATCATCAAACAGAAAAAATTCCTTCACACTAATTCCAGAACTGCAAAGTTCTGGAATAATGGAAAGGAATTGGGAACTGCAAAGGAGGGCTTCAAAACACACAGAAAAGTGGTCGGTAAATTCAAAACTTCTATTTCACTGGCAAAAGACAGATAATTATGGTTTTATTTAGAAGGGCTGTTCTCGACACTCTGTAAACACTGTATTACCTCAACAACCATAATCTCAACTTAGGTTCTTCTAGAAAAACAAGTCTTAAAATTTGCTTGAAGTATGAACTTGATAAATGTCAAATTACTATTACTCAAAACTTTCGGCCAAAAAATCTAGTTACTTATAATATTGAAAACCTCACGAATAGGTTATGAACAAGTCCTATCGGCATGTGTAACAGCGTTTAGGCAACCTACATAACACAGGTTGCCGAACCCAGCTCGGGTTAGGCAACCGACATAACACAGGATAATTTTACTGTGATGCCCCATAATTTACGATACTTTTTGTGTGTGCTGTTAGGAAGACTAATTTTATTTTCTGAAGCGCTAGTTTTCAGGGTTAGGAGTAAGTAGAACTTGTAAGGCACAAGGATGAACTTACTGTCATGGGGAACTGTGACGGCAAGTTCTCGTTCTAGCACGTATAGAAGTCCAACGGGGCCCACCACCTTGGTTGGTACTGATAGTAGGAGGCTCGCCGAGTCTCGGTAGCCAGGATGCATGTGAAACAGCGAAGCCATATCTGGAGGAACCTCCTCCATTGGTATACCGTTCACGCATATCACCATCCTGTAAAGACACACGTAAACCATCAGCCACTTTTAGCAGATATAAAACAGCGTTCAGTGTTGCCAGATTTGAGATTTCAACCGCGGTTAAATCGTGAATGCGATAACGTGACAAGTTTAGTATTCTAGGGTCGCTCTCTGGGCAGGAAATGTGGTTAATAACGCGGTTATTCTTACCGATCGAAAAGTAAACCGCGTGTAAAACGGAGTCGCGCTGTCTGGCAACAGTGACAGCGATTGGTCGTTCGCTTAAACTTACACTTTCATTTATTTCCCGTGTTCAACGTTTTTGTCGCAAAGCCGAGCTGAGTGAGACACAGGGCATTAATATGATTTTGGTAACCTGATGTTATTTTTTTTTAATGAGTCAGTATAATTTATTTTTACTTCAATGATGAATAAAAAAAATAAAAAAAATTGATTACTTCCAAAGGGCATTGACAGGCAGTAACATTTTGATGAAAAAGTCCATTTTTGTATGTAGGTCTAGAAAAAACTATTGGTTTTGACAGTACATTGTGCTATCATTAGGAACAACATATTTCTTTGGCCGGCTTTTGCACGCGCTACATACCGTTAGCGGCTATATTCACGGAGCCTGTACTCTCCCCTCTTTGAAAAAAAATAATTTAGTTTTACCAAAATAAAATTAAAAAAAAATGCACTGCTTTTTCTAAATGAATATGACTATGGACTGAAGATAACACTACTCTTTGGGCCTGAAATCAGGAAAACAAGAGTCCAGAATTCTTCTCTGAACCATAGATAAAGTATAAACTGGTGGAAATGTAATAAATGGTTAAGGGGGATGTCTGAGATAATGCTTCTTCTATCTTGGGAGGTCATGACCTACAGATAACTGTCTTCTGCTTACCACACAGAATTCCCCTTTCATAGTAACATATCAATTCTAATAATTACTTTTTACAGAAAGACAGAGTTTCAAAAAAAAAATGAAAGCAAGGCAATGTTTTGTTTAATAAAAATATTGTAACATTACCTATAATAGAAAGGTTTCATTAAACAATTGTTTATCAGCACAATGATCTTTTGTCATAAAAGAGAAGTTATACTACAGAACCCTAGTTTTACTAATACTTACTCAAACTAGCTGAAAAAATAATTGAAGTTTTTGTTTTACGTGAGCGGAAGAGCTGGCTTACAATCCTTGGCAACAGCTGACAATTGTTGATATATTCTTGGGAGGGTAAATGTGACAAGTAGTTAAGGAGAGATTGTCTTCTTTGCACTTCTTATTTTAAGTGAAAGCCTTCTGTATTTTAGGGTGGAGGAGCTTAATATTTAACATGGTCACTACTATAAGTATGCTGACCTCATTGACTAATATCTCTTGAGAGTAAATTTACTTAATCACTTACACAGCTTGAGCATTCTTAAAAAAAAATAATAATAAAAGATAATTAGACAATTAAAAAGAATTTAGTTGGAACAACAAAAGTGTGATAAAAGTTTCTATTCTAGAAATCAGATGTGTGCACTGCACATATTGCCCAGTCAAACAATAGAGTGTTTGATGATAAAAACACTTCATCTTATCTTACTAAGATGCAGAGAAATGATGAGTCACATTGCTTTCCAAAAAAGATTATACACGAATTTAGAGCTAGAACCCTCAAATTATTGTTCTACTTGTGGGGAATTGAGTACAGGTAGAGCAAAAAGCTGATACCAGAAACCAGTAAACTGTAAGACTCTAAATTATTTTTTAGGCAATGCCTTGCAGCTTAACTCACCTGCTTATTGGCTATGAACACAAAACGCTGATGAAGATTTGGATAAAACCGTAAGGTTGGAAAATCTATCACACCACCCTTGCCACTACACTAGACAACACATAACAACAACTT
>Ga0058701_10004500_pt1 | contig 11332 bp, 2 predicted proteins | sample AgamicOrMae_FD_97039 | JGI IMG/M metagenome (GOLD analysis project Ga0058701, IMG submission 97039) | Agave microbial communities from Guanajuato, Mexico - Or.Ma.e | ecosystem: Host-associated > Plants > Phyllosphere > Phylloplane/Leaf | place: Guanajuato, Mexico | collected 2012-06-04 | reverse complement strand
CAATATTAATAATAACCTGCGATTAGAAAAACTCAAGCCTGGGAATCTCTATACCTATCTCACCCTGCAATTCTCGCTGTTGGGCGCGTTGGTTAGTCGGCCAAGAAACCGACACCCCCAACACTCGGAACAGCATCCCTCACTTAGCCCACTTAGTAACTATGCCGCCTAGAAGTTAGCGGCGAGTCGTAAATTAGGTTAACCAAGGTGAAGTTAGGTTTGGTGACTTGTGATTCGCTCCGATGTCGACTTGTCGACCCAAGGTAGAACAGACGTGGGAAATGCAACGTTTGAATCTTAGGGCATGTTTAGGGAGAGAGTCGAGGTAAAGGCTTACTATTCGTCCTGCTCATTTGTGAAGGGCGGGAGGAAGGGCCGCCGAGGGGCAGCGGGGCGAATGGGAAAGCTCCGGGTTTTAATCCTTTCAAAGTCAGCATCGGGGAATGCTTTTCTTTGGAGGAGAAGGGTCTTTAGACCCCGTAGAACAGCTGACTGTGAAAGGCCGGCCTAATAAAGATCTTCTTGCTTGTCAACTTACAAGGCGCAGGTTGCTCTCTCTGTTTGATTTCAAGGGAGTGCGCCCCTAAGGACGAAGCGTTTACTCTCAAACGCTAATTCATTAGGTGGTCTTGCTTACGGGATTTTCGCTGTTTGATTGGAATTTATTCAGGATAATATCATGTTCGATGGTTTTAAACTTATGTGAGGAAATTCAGACCTTTGTCTAGAACTTTCAAGGAATTCTTCAGAAACTTTTGCTCTCAACTTATCACAAACGAATCTCAAAGCGCACTTCAAAATATCCCTTTTCTAAGAGGTCATGGATATTCGCCCGTAAAGTCGCGGGTAAATTAGGAAGAATACGAATTTAAAAAACACTTTCATTTAAAAGAGCTCAGAAAACAATGAAGAATTTCACAAACCGCACACCGATTCATTCAATCATTCGATCGCTAGAAAATCGAGGTTGAAGTCGCTAGTGACGTCACAACTCACACGAAATTGGTATGAGTTGTGACGTCACAGGCTAATTCAACGTCATTTTTTTTTTAGCGATCGGCTGATCGTATCGGTGCGCGGTTTGTGAAGTTCTTCATTATTTTCTTTTTAATGAGTGTTCTTTAAAGTTTTTAAAATTTCATATTCTTCCCCATTTGCGATACTCCCGCTTGAGAATGGAAAATTTGTATGCCGCTTGCAAGAATCGAACCTAGAACCACTCGATGTATATCTCCATAGGCTAGCATCTACGCCAAAGCGACGACACAAGAGTGATAGATCCAGGGAAGGGAAGTAAGGGTGGCAAGGACTAGCACGCTTCCCGCTGGCGGGCGAATAGACTTTCCCTACGTTGTGAATGGGGCAGCGTGTGAATAGCCACTTCGACAATAAAATCCATCCTCTTCTTTTACGCAAGATACTCTGTCAGGTTTCCACTTCATTAGGGAGTGCAACGTATGTCTCAATGCAATTTAGAGAACCCGACTCATGTTTCAATTTAAATACGAGAGCTAAAAGACATGAAAGAGTCGAGTTGGCGATCCTCCTAATAAGAGCTCTGTACTTTGTGAATGAGGCAACTTTTTATTCCCTTTCCCTTCAGTTCTTGGAATCAAACATTTTCTAATTGTCCGCGAGAGTTAGGAAACACGTTTTGATAAAAAAAGGTGCAATATTTATGGTTTAAAGAACAGACAAGAAAAAGAAGTACGACTTCTCGTTTCGGGTTCGCCTTTGGAGAAGCGATAGTCAATCGATTTGTCCCTTTAATTGAGAAGTGAAGTTAGACCTCTATTAAAAGCATATCGGCGGAAAAACAACACTTTTTAAAGAAGGTTTCGCTGGTTCTTAGCCAATTAGTGCTTGATACGTTAAGACTCCAATTAAAAGTTTTCTGTGCTTGTAAACATGATGTTGCTCGCGGGACATTAACTAAACTTGTTTCTTTTCAGGAAGAAATATCATTTTCTGGTACTTAAAGTTGAACTTTTTTCCGGTTAATTTGTAACAACTTAAATAATCAACTCTGGAAGTTTTATAGCGGTATACGCAGATTGAATCACATTGCGTTTTTAACGGCGTTTGAAACCTTTCTGTAGAAATTATTTTGTTGTTTAAGAACAAGTAGTAACAACCTTGAATTAAATACGCAGATTTTTTTTTAAAAAATGAGCCTATGGTTATTTTTAAAAAGTCCTGAAAGAGTCGAAAAGAACGTATAGTCGAAATGGACTGAAAATAATTGTTTTAGTGATGAGTTTTTTACAACCTCATTTCTCAATATATGGTGTTGCTACATCAGTAAAGTTTGATTGGTTGTAGTACATATCCCTTCAAAAAAAAAGTAGCAAGTATGCCGTCAAGAAAACCGCTTTTGATTCTAATATTAGGTCTATATTTATTCTCTTTAAACTAGTTATTTTAATTTGAGAATCGTTGTTAAAGAATGTTACATTACCAACAAATATTACAGTTACCGCAAACAAATGATTAAACCTGACACTATGATCTATGTAGAAGCATTTCGATCTTTCAAAAGATTAAACAATCAAGTGTAAGGGCATGTTTTGAAAATCGATTAAGTAAGTGTGTACCTTTCAAAAATCAATCAACTGCGATGTATGAGAATAGAAGTTGAACGATTTTTGAATCGGAAAAGTTTATTTGATCGATTTTTTAAATACGTATTTTTATTTGATTGATTGTTGATTGAAGGAATCAATATATGGTATTTTTTTAACCGAAACTCTAGCTAGCTCCGTCAAATAACTCAAATATCGAAAGCAAACGTTCTATCGTCTAGAAGATATCAAAAGTTTAAGTTTAAAATGACAATGCACGGTAAAACAGCACCTTCATACGAAATAATTGTCTGCGAATTGATCGGATCGACGAAGCGAACTCGAGTATTAATTAGAACACAGTATCAGATTCATGAGCCCGTCCAAGACCTTTTTTTTCTTTTCCGCGTCGTTAATTTATTATTGAAAAGGTAGAAAAACAAGGTGTCTTTTTATAAGATTTGAAAGGAAACGCTTTTCGAAGTCGGTAAGTGAACTTTCGAGGCGAGAGAAAAGATGTTCCCCAGTTTGACAGACCTTTCCTTGAGATAGGTCGCAGTTAATTAATATTCAGGCAGTGTCTCGCCTTTCTAGACGAGCAGAAAAAAAAAGTTGAGGGTAATAACTGTCATTAATCTGACGCACTGTGGCCAACTTCACCATCTTTTTCACGGTGGTACACAAAGACAAAACCTTTTTCAAAATGACGGGCGGGCTTTCGTAAGTAAATTATGGTCCCTCCCAGCAGTTTTATTTGTCTCGAAGAAGACGGTTTTTCGCTGTCACTTTGGTACCTCACCAGGAAATCGCATGCATATTCGGATTAGCAGCACAAGAATGATGGCGGCACGTGCACGGCATAATGAGGGACTGAGGAGCGGGAAATTTAAAATGCCTAAAACGCGCCTAAAGATTCCTTTGTTGACGCACCCTTTTTCTTCCTAGTAGGACTCTTGTGTGGTCGCGCCCTCAAATTATGATTAGGGGGCTACCTTATTTTTCTGGTTTCTCGTTTGGTTTTGTAATGTTTGGTTCAACAAGGTTCGGTTTTGAGGTACGGTTTTAAAAGGCTTGGTAATGTTAGGTTTAATCAGATATAAATAAATTGGTTTGGCAAGATGTTTGGATGGTTAAATGTTTGTTGGTTGGTTATGTTGGTTAAGGTTATTGCGTTGACATAAAGCTTTTAGCGATTGATAGGTGTGTTTATGCAATGCAAGGATTGGTTAAGCTAGGTTTACATAAGGTTGCGTGTAGTTTTCAGAGGGCGCAGTTCAGTTAAACTGTGTAGAATCTAGTAATGTCAGTTATACAGTATGTTTAGAGACTGTCATACAAGTTCACCTATCGACGGGGTAAACTACAGAAAAAGTGAAACATCCGATTTAGGGAATTCTTACCCGTTAATTTTGGGTGTGAATATAAAACGGGGCTCGCACTTATTTTGATTATTATTATATGTAGACGTATGTTCAGACATATAATTCAAAAGGTCTCGGTGAGAGCTTTTCATTGAGGTGGCTGAACATAGTTCTATCTTGAAAAATAAGGGAGTGGTGCGTATTTTGGTAATTTTCAAGATAAGCCTATGTTCAACCATATAATTCAAAAGGTCTCGACCAGATCTTTCCATTGATGTGACTGAACATCGTTCGATCTTGAAAAATGAAGGAATGGTGCGTATTTTGGTAATTTTTCAAGATATGCCTATGTTCAACCATATCATTTAAAAGATCTCAGTGAGAGCTTTCCATTGATGTGGCTGAACATAGGTCTATTTTGAAATATAATGAAGCGATAATTTTTCAAGATAGGCTTATGTTCAACCATATAATTCAAAAGGTCTCGGTGAGAGCTTCGCACTGATGTGGCTGGACATAAATTGGAACAGTGCCAAAATACGTACTACCCCCGTTTTATTTTTACATTTTTTAGGGATTGAAAACTTCCATTTTTTTCCCGAGCTGGGTTTGGATAAGAATATTTAAATCTAGATCGTACAGTGTCGACCCCGCAGTTGTGACAAGTCTATATGCAGTCAAATTCAAAGGGTTGGTTTCAGTTCTCCACTTTGAGAGGTATTCGGCCCCCCCTTGTGATATCTAGTCCACGCTTTTCCTCAATTCGCGCTACTTCCGGTGAGGAGGACACATTTTGGCAGGCCGAACCGAAAAGGTAGGAATGAATATCATGGGGGAGCGGCACGGCACGGCAGTTTTGATTGGTTGCAAGGCTGTCCGAGGACTCATCTGTATTCCTGGAAACTCACTCGGACCCTTCAACGAACCTGTCGCCCAGAAAAGGGCGCCCCACATCTACGGCATGGAACGCCCGGGACTCGAGAGATTATTTTTTGCGTCTGCGTTGGGATTCTTTAAAAAAAAGGCTTTTTAAGTCACGGTTCAAGCCACTTAAAGCTTATATTTTATAAAAAGTTCACTAGCTACAGTCGTTTATTATGATTCTCTAATCGTTTATCCTATTGTAAATTCCCGAAAAAAATAAATAATGTAAAATTCAGGCCTAAATCACACATGTTTTTCCATTATTTTTATAATATACGAGCGGGCTACTTTTTCCTTGGCTTAATGTGTTTTAGAAATTCTGAAGACATTTTAAATACAGCTTACAATTCTCATATTAGGTTGATTATATTGAGTATTTTACTATCAGTTTTTAAGTTTAGTAATTATTTTGCATTTAGTTAACATAATGAAAACAAAACACCAGTTTAAGAGAATCCTATACCTGTTTTAGGTGTGAAACAAAAACGGGGGTGGTACGTATTTTGGCTATTTTTGATGTTAGACCCATGTTCAGCCATATCATTCAAAAGTTCTCGACAAGAGCTTTCCATTGAAGTGGCTGAACATAGGTCTATGTTGTAAAATTACCAAATTACGCACTATCCCCGTTTTAGTTTCACACCCAAAACAGGTAAAGCATTCACCTTAACGAATGTTTTCTTTTTTTTTGTGCGTGTACCAACTTATTTTGTAGTCTCTTAATTGGCAGGAAAACTAGGGCAATCTGTTTCGGCCGTTCTGCACTGAATAAGCACTCTCTTTTTGCTGTATCAACCGCCTTTTTTCAACAAAAAGAACGCGTTCTTTTTGTTGAAAAAAGGCGGTTGATACAGCAAAAAGAGAGTGCTTATTCAGTGCAGAACGGCCGAAACAGATTGCCCTAGTTTTCCTGCCAATTAAGAGACTACAAAATAAGTTGGTACACGCACAAAAAAAAAGAAAACATTCGTTAAGGTGAATGCTTTACCTGTTTTGGGTGTGAAACTAAAACGGGGATAGTGCGTAATTTGGTAATTTTACAACATAGACCTATGTTCAGCCACTTCAATGGAAAGCTCTTGTCGAGAACTTTTGAATGATATGGCTGAACATGGGTCTAACATCAAAAATAGCCAAAATACGTACCACCCCCGTTTTTGTTTCACACCTAAAACAGGTATAGGATTCTCTTAAACTGGTGTTTTGTTTTCATTATGTTAACTAAATGCAAAATAATTACTAAACTTAAAAACTGATAGTAAAATACTCAATATAATCAACCTAATATGAGAATTGTAAGCTGTATTTAAAATGTCTTCAGAATTTCTAAAACACATTAAGCCAAGGAAAAAGTAGCCCGCTCGTATATTATAAAAATAATGGAAAAACATGTGTGATTTAGGCCTGAATTTTACATTATTTATTTTTTTCGGGAATTTACAATAGGATAAACGATTAGAGAATCATAATAAACGACTGTAGCTAGTGAACTTTTTATAAAATATAAGCTTTAAGTGGCTTGAACCGTGACTTAAAAAGCCTTTTTTTTAAAGAATCCCAACGCAGACGCAAAAAATAATCTCTCGAGTCCCGGGCGTTCCATGCCGTAGATGTGGGGCGCCCTTTTCTGGGCGACAGGTTCGTTGAAGGGTCCGAGTGAGTTTCCAGGAATACAGATGAGTCCTCGGACAGCCTTGCAACCAATCAAAACTGCCGTGCCGTGCCGCTCCCCCATGATATTCATTCCTACCTTTTCGGTTCGGCCTGCCAAAATGTGTCCTCCTCACCGGAAGTAGCGCGAATTGAGGAAAAGCGTGGACTAGATATCACAAGGGGGGGCCGAATACCTCTCAAAGTGGAGAACTGAAACCAACCCTTTGAATTTGACTGCATATAGACTTGTCACAACTGCGGGGTCGACACTGTACGATCTAGATTTAAATATTCTTATCCAAACCCAGCTCGGGAAAAAAATGGAAGTTTTCAATCCCTAAAAAATGTAAAAATAAAACGGGGGTAGTACGTATTTTGGCACTGTTCCAATTTATGTCCAGCCACATCAGTGCGAAGCTCTCACCGAGACCTTTTGAATTATATGGTTGAACATAAGCCTATCTTGAAAAATTATCGCTTCATTATATTTCAAAATAGACCTATGTTCAGCCACATCAATGGAAAGCTCTCACTGAGATCTTTTAAATGATATGGTTGAACATAGGCATATCTTGAAAAATTACCAAAATACGCACCATTCCTTCATTTTTCAAGATCGAACGATGTTCAGTCACATCAATGGAAAGATCTGGTCGAGACCTTTTGAATTATATGGTTGAACATAGGCTTATCTTGAAAATTACCAAAATACGCACCACTCCCTTATTTTTCAAGATAGAACTATGTTCAGCCACCTCAATGAAAAGCTCTCACCGAGACCTTTTGAATTATATGTCTGAACATACGTCTACATATAATAATAATCAAAATAAGTGCGAGCCCCGTTTTATATTCACACCCAAAATTAACGGGTAAGAATTCCCTAAATCGGATGTTTCACTTTTTCTGTAGTTTACCCCGTCGATAGGTGAACTTGTATGACAGTCTCTAAACATACTGTATAACTGACATTACTAGATTCTACACAGTTTAACTGAACTGCGCCCTCTGAAAACTACACGCAACCTTATGTAAACCTAGCTTAACCAATCCTTGCATTGCATAAACACACCTATCAATCGCTAAAAGCTTTATGTCAACGCAATAACCTTAACCAACATAACCAACCAACAAACATTTAACCATCCAAACATCTTGCCAAACCAATTTATTTATATCTGATTAAACCTAACATTACCAAGCCTTTTAAAACCGTACCTCAAAACCGAACCTTGTTGAACCAAACATTACAAAACCAAACGAGAAACCAGAAAAATAAGGTAGCCCCCTAATCATAATTTGAGGGCGCGACCACACAAGAGTCCTACTAGGAAGAAAAAGGGTGCGTCAACAAAGGAATCTTTAGGCGCGTTTTAGGCATTTTAAATTTCCCGCTCCTCAGTCCCTCATTATGCCGTGCACGTGCCGCCATCATTCTTGTGCTGCTAATCCGAATATGCATGCGATTTCCTGGTGAGGTACCAAAGTGACAGCGAAAAACCGTCTTCTTCGAGACAAATAAAACTGCTGGGAGGGACCATAATTTACTTACGAAAGCCCGCCCGTCATTTTGAAAAAGGTTTTGTCTTTGTGTACCACCGTGAAAAAGATGGTGAAGTTGGCCACAGTGCGTCAGATTAATGACAGTTATTACCCTCAACTTTTTTTTTCTGCTCGTCTAGAAAGGCGAGACACTGCCTGAATATTAATTAACTGCGACCTATCTCAAGGAAAGGTCTGTCAAACTGGGGAACATCTTTTCTCTCGCCTCGAAAGTTCACTTACCGACTTCGAAAAGCGTTTCCTTTCAAATCTTATAAAAAGACACCTTGTTTTTCTACCTTTTCAATAATAAATTAACGACGCGGAAAAGAAAAAAAAGGTCTTGGACGGGCTCATGAATCTGATACTGTGTTCTAATTAATACTCGAGTTCGCTTCGTCGATCCGATCAATTCGCAGACAATTATTTCGTATGAAGGTGCTGTTTTACCGTGCATTGTCATTTTAAACTTAAACTTTTGATATCTTCTAGACGATAGAACGTTTGCTTTCGATATTTGAGTTATTTGACGGAGCTAGCTAGAGTTTCGGTTAAAAAAATACCATATATTGATTCCTTCAATCAACAATCAATCAAATAAAAATACGTATTTAAAAAATCGATCAAATAAACTTTTCCGATTCAAAAATCGTTCAACTTCTATTCTCATACATCGCAGTTGATTGATTTTTGAAAGGTACACACTTACTTAATCGATTTTCAAAACATGCCCTTACACTTGATTGTTTAATCTTTTGAAAGATCGAAATGCTTCTACATAGATCATAGTGTCAGGTTTAATCATTTGTTTGCGGTAACTGTAATATTTGTTGGTAATGTAACATTCTTTAACAACGATTCTCAAATTAAAATAACTAGTTTAAAGAGAATAAATATAGACCTAATATTAGAATCAAAAGCGGTTTTCTTGACGGCATACTTGCTACTTTTTTTTTGAAGGGATATGTACTACAACCAATCAAACTTTACTGATGTAGCAACACCATATATTGAGAAATGAGGTTGTAAAAAACTCATCACTAAAACAATTATTTTCAGTCCATTTCGACTATACGTTCTTTTCGACTCTTTCAGGACTTTTTAAAAATAACCATAGGCTCATTTTTTAAAAAAAAATCTGCGTATTTAATTCAAGGTTGTTACTACTTGTTCTTAAACAACAAAATAATTTCTACAGAAAGGTTTCAAACGCCGTTAAAAACGCAATGTGATTCAATCTGCGTATACCGCTATAAAACTTCCAGAGTTGATTATTTAAGTTGTTACAAATTAACCGGAAAAAAGTTCAACTTTAAGTACCAGAAAATGATATTTCTTCCTGAAAAGAAACAAGTTTAGTTAATGTCCCGCGAGCAACATCATGTTTACAAGCACAGAAAACTTTTAATTGGAGTCTTAACGTATCAAGCACTAATTGGCTAAGAACCAGCGAAACCTTCTTTAAAAAGTGTTGTTTTTCCGCCGATATGCTTTTAATAGAGGTCTAACTTCACTTCTCAATTAAAGGGACAAATCGATTGACTATCGCTTCTCCAAAGGCGAACCCGAAACGAGAAGTCGTACTTCTTTTTCTTGTCTGTTCTTTAAACCATAAATATTGCACCTTTTTTTATCAAAACGTGTTTCCTAACTCTCGCGGACAATTAGAAAATGTTTGATTCCAAGAACTGAAGGGAAAGGGAATAAAAAGTTGCCTCATTCACAAAGTACAGAGCTCTTATTAGGAGGATCGCCAACTCGACTCTTTCATGTCTTTTAGCTCTCGTATTTAAATTGAAACATGAGTCGGGTTCTCTAAATTGCATTGAGACATACGTTGCACTCCCTAATGAAGTGGAAACCTGACAGAGTATCTTGCGTAAAAGAAGAGGATGGATTTTATTGTCGAAGTGGCTATTCACACGCTGCCCCATTCACAACGTAGGGAAAGTCTATTCGCCCGCCAGCGGGAAGCGTGCTAGTCCTTGCCACCCTTACTTCCCTTCCCTGGATCTATCACTCTTGTGTCGTCGCTTTGGCGTAGATGCTAGCCTATGGAGATATACATCGAGTGGTTCTAGGTTCGATTCTTGCAAGCGGCATACAAATTTTCCATTCTCAAGCGGGAGTATCGCAAATGGGGAAGAATATGAAATTTTAAAAACTTTAAAGAACACTCATTAAAAAGAAAATAATGAAGAACTTCACAAACCGCGCACCGATACGATCAGCCGATCGCTAAAAAAAAAATGACGTTGAATTAGCCTGTGACGTCACAACTCATACCAATTTCGTGTGAGTTGTGACGTCACTAGCGACTTCAACCTCGATTTTCTAGCGATCGAATGATTGAATGAATCGGTGTGCGGTTTGTGAAATTCTTCATTGTTTTCTGAGCTCTTTTAAATGAAAGTGTTTTTTAAATTCGTATTCTTCCTAATTTACCCGCGACTTTACGGGCGAATATCCATGACCTCTTAGAAAAGGGATATTTTGAAGTGCGCTTTGAGATTCGTTTGTGATAAGTTGAGAGCAAAAGTTTCTGAAGAATTCCTTGAAAGTTCTAGACAAAGGTCTGAATTTCCTCACATAAGTTTAAAACCATCGAACATGATATTATCCTGAATAAATTCCAATCAAACAGCGAAAATCCCGTAAGCAAGACCACCTAATGAATTAGCGTTTGAGAGTAAACGCTTCGTCCTTAGGGGCGCACTCCCTTGAAATCAAACAGAGAGAGCAACCTGCGCCTTGTAAGTTGACAAGCAAGAAGATCTTTATTAGGCCGGCCTTTCACAGTCAGCTGTTCTACGGGGTCTAAAGACCCTTCTCCTCCAAAGAAAAGCATTCCCCGATGCTGACTTTGAAAGGATTAAAACCCGGAGCTTTCCCATTCGCCCCGCTGCCCCTCGGCGGCCCTTCCTCCCGCCCTTCACAAATGAGCAGGACGAATAGTAAGCCTTTACCTCGACTCTCTCCCTAAACATGCCCTAAGATTCAAACGTTGCATTTCCCACGTCTGTTCTACCTTGGGTCGACAAGTCGACATCGGAGCGAATCACAAGTCACCAAACCTAACTTCACCTTGGTTAACCTAATTTACGACTCGCCGCTAACTTCTAGGCGGCATAGTTACTAAGTGGGCTAAGTGAGGGATGCTGTTCCGAGTGTTGGGGGTGTCGGTTTCTTGGCCGACTAACCAACGCGCCCAACAGCGAGAATTGCAGGGTGAGATAGGTATAGAGATTCCCAGGCTTGAGTTTTTCTAATCGCAGGTTATTATTAATATTG
>Ga0058701_10004499_pt1 | contig 11333 bp, 6 predicted proteins | sample AgamicOrMae_FD_97039 | JGI IMG/M metagenome (GOLD analysis project Ga0058701, IMG submission 97039) | Agave microbial communities from Guanajuato, Mexico - Or.Ma.e | ecosystem: Host-associated > Plants > Phyllosphere > Phylloplane/Leaf | place: Guanajuato, Mexico | collected 2012-06-04 | reverse complement strand
AATTTGAACTAAATATCCGACAGATTTTGGCAGAATATTATAAAATGTCTGCTGAATATACCTAAATATTAGCCAGATATCAGTGGACAAAGATGAAATAGTAAAAAAACTTGAAAAATCGCGGAAAACAGCCATGTTTCGACCAAATCCAGCAGGTGGATATCAGCCGGATATCAAGGCCTTTTGTACACCGGATATCATGAGTTGTCACCCCTTGTTTCCGGACTTTCACTAAACGAGGCGAACGAAGTAAGGACCCTTTTTTTTCGTTCTGTGTGTATAGGGAACAACTTTCAATTGACTGAAACAAAATTTTGTAAAAAAAGAAATAAAAGTCAAGTTTATACTGTATTATTTTAAAACTAAAATTTTTCGACTTTGTAAAAAGTTATTTTTATTGCGCGCTGTATTTGTAAACCGTGTCATAGGCTTAATATTTTTTAATTTTTATTTTTTTAACATCGTAATGCATAGGTTAACTCTTGTATAGAAGGCTACTCCGCTACTTGTACGAGATATGCTGCACTAATCCGTTAGTTAGTGTTTCGTACTTACTTAAGTTTTAATGTGTTGGAAATTCGTCGATGAAAGTTGGTTTTTGAATTTTAGTTCCTGTTTCCTTTGCCTGTCTCTAAAATTATGCTAATTTACCTTAGCGAGATCGCTGACTTTCTCATATTTTACCGCACGGAAAATTCGCAATGTGAACTCGACTGTCGTAGTATTTTTTCCATCTTTTTTCCTACCCGTAAGTACGGTTTTGAAATGTATCCAAAACTTTATTTTAACTTAAATTTTAAATTTACTGTTAATTTTAAAATGGATTCAATGAATTTTAAGACATTCGCACATTTTGACCACTGTCGACACTGACCGTTCAATTCCTTTGTTTTCTTTAAACGTAAAATATTTGTTATTTATAAAGTCGGAAGTTGTTTATTTCTGTTTAAAGTTTTTTTTCCACCTTTATACAGCGGTTTGTTAATCTTTTTTGCCTAAGGCCCGAAAAATATTGATTTTGACTTTTTTTTTAAATTGGTTATGAGAGATTTTCTCTCATTGATTTAACACACTATTTTATAAAAGCCCCAGCAAAGTGGCTTTCCTTCGTTTGAATTCGCCGCTTTCTTTGAGCGCCGATTTTGTCACTTTTTTGTTGTGGGGATTGTTTCTCTCTGTATACTCAGATCGTCAGTGTTTTGTTGCTACAACGTGATTGTGTGATATTTTAGATCGGATTTTCCAGAGAACTCCGAAATGTGTTATTCTGTACATCGACTCTTGGACGTTATTTGGAATATAGTCGATTTTGTGTTGTTTTTTTTTTTTCCGTGTTACGGAAAAGTTTGCCTGCAATCTAATGCCCGCAAAGTAAAATATCACAATTTTATAACTGCGTATTTTTTTCTTTGCGTTGTAAGGTAAGAGAATCGCACGTATTGTCGTATGTCATTTTTGAAACGGACATGTTGCAACTCATCAGCCCGCGTTTATAAGGACGTAACTAACAAATCCAGCTCCGTTTAGCTGCCTGTTGTCTCAAGTTGGTAGGTTCGCCGGGACTCTGCCGCAAGCTCTTCTTTTTTTTTGTTTTTTAAATGACAATGGATGCTTGACCTAAATTTTCTGTCCTCTAGATCGCTTATCAAGAGAATAAAATAAAAATCGTCAAGACACAAAATGTCAAGTGACCATGTTCGGATCCGTCTACCAGTTCCAAGAGCTATTCCACTGAAGCTGTTTTTTTTTTTTGTTTTTTTTAAATTATTTTTGTGCAGAGTTGGTTCTTGCCTTCCCTCCAATTTTTTTTTTTTTGGCATCACAGGCTTGGGGAGTAGTTATGATTGAATTTGGGAATATATTTTGGGATTTTCTGCTTTATTACCAACTTGCTTCATAAATTGTTTATCGGGTGCTAGCAGTTCCAGTTTGTTCCTATGTACAGTTGAACGTCGTATGCGAATGATGTTGCTAAACTTAGCTCGTTTTCTTTACAAGTTGGGTCAACCTAAAAATAACAGTGGATATATGAGCGTCTAGCATCGTTTAACAGCCGTGTGGAGCAAAACTCTGGATGTTATTGTAGAATTTGGAATTTCGACGTCTTAAAGAGGAAAAGCACTGAGTCATGGCTGATTGATAAAAACATCTTGAAGGTTGCCGGGTTTGGATGTGAAATTTTGCGTGTCATATTTCTGGCAAGGATTTTGTTGGAAGATGATAAAACTGTCATATTCAGAAGATAGTATCAGTAGCACCACAAAGAAACATGTTCCGATTTACGGCCGTATAAATGTGAGCTAATGAGTTAACCACCTTCCGCGGGCAAGTGAGCAAAGAACTCCGTTTGGCTCTCAGCGAAATGCTTGTTCGTGCGAATATCTCAAAGTCGTGGGCCTCTTACGGGTTGGTATTGCCTGTTAATGTTTCTGCACAGGAATGATAGTTCTTTTTTAATTTGAAAGGCCCCTCTTTTAATCTATTTGAAACAATTCTTAAAACAGTTTCCTGTGTATTTTTGTGTAAATGTTTTAGTGGGGAAGAATCTCTATTGGCAGTGCGCGAGGCTTTCTTGCGAGCATCTTTGTGATACCTACGTTGTTGTTTAATTTGCCTCAAATTAATTGCAGTGTATTACCGGTGCGGGATCGCCATTTTATCGAAAATATATTTAAAAAAAACATACTTCTGTGTACACGCTCTGTTCATATACTGTACTGCCGAGTATACCTCAAAGTAAAAGATGTTTTTGAAATTATTTTGTACTATCAAAGGATTACCTCTGTTGCTGAAAACTCACGAGTGCTGACCTCGTGTGCATTCTCGCTATGTTTTATTTGTTTGCTATAATAAATCATTTGATGGTAGCCTTTACTTACTCCGTGTTATCATTACATTTTTGTGTCAATCCCTTTCGAGAAGAAGCTTTAAGTGGTTGCCCTCGCTAATACCCCTTTAATAAGTTTATTGTAATGATACCAATACCATTTTATTTTTTATTTTTTTAAATCAAATCTTGTCCATGTACTGTATAAAGTAGGTGGAATGGGTACGCAAATTGAGACCGGACCACCATTCATGGAAATCTCATCCTACCTGCTGCTGCACCAAATTAATTTGTTTTGTTAGTGAATATAGTTTTATAGGGCAGTCGGGTCGATAGACACTCCATTTTTTTTTATTTCAGAGTTCGTCCGTGTTTTAATTTCTAAGCGACTGCTGTTTGTCTTTGAAATAGCATGATCACATTTTTGGCTCCCGGTGAAAGTAACAAATATCAGATGATCTTATCAAGAAAGTGTAACCTCAGTCACCACACCATGTCACTTTCCTATCGCATTCTGTTGTTATGCAATGAGACTCTGTAAGCGTAAAACCTGCGTAAAAGCAACTTTTTTTTCGAGCCGTGCTGATCAGCGCATCGTTATCAGGTCTGATAGGGTTCTTTATATCACTGTTCAATCGCGCTAGGCCACTCGCTGTGGGTCTAGTAATTTCGGTTGCAGGTATTTCCTTGACACATGTTCAATTCAACAGTGTTAATAGCAAAGTCACCCCTAACCATGAGAGTGCCTTCTAATTTGATTTTTTATTCATATTAAAAAGAAAAAGAAATACGATAGCAATCGGCTGCCCGCTCCTCGGTTACTTAAGGCAAATTCCGTCTATTGCTATGAAGAAGTATAAAAATATAAGATTTTTTTTACTATAATGCCTTTGTGCATCCGAAGATATCGAAAGTGACTGAAGGGAGTACCAGTACCGTTGGGAGATAATTTTCTCGAGCCACACCTTAAGGAAGCTTTAAGCACCGGAAGGAGCAACCCTTAAACCTGGTCCAGCCGAGCCGCTACGCCTGTTCACCTCTCATTACTAAAATTGCTTTAATAGGCGCGCCTAGTACAGCTGTCCTTGCCCGCTTCTTTTTTTTTATCGGCTTGTTATATTTTTCCACTTTGACGTCATCTCCCCGTCACCTTTCGCCCTCCAGCCCTGAACCTGAACCCACACCCTTTACTTTCCCTCTCGGTTAAAATCGTTCTGATTCACTGCCGGTTCTATAACGCGTCTAACATCTGTGCGGCGACTTCGAAATCTTCTTACGATGATTAACATACAGATAATTAAGATAGAAGGTTCAAGAAAGACCGGCGAAGAAAGTATGAAGGGAAAATAACGGTAAAAATATTTCGATTTATCGTCCTCTCTCGCTACGCGACACGGAACGGAACGGTGTGTGAAGGAAGCCGACTGGGGGGGAAAGAGAGGGGGGATAGGCCTTTAAAAGCATCCGCTACATCTGTTGTCGTTTTAGTCAGTTCAGTTCGTTCCGTTCGGCGCTCGTTGACGACCATGGTTAAGCTAGCACCCACTGTCACACTTAACAACGGACTCAAGATCCCAGTTATCGGCTTGGGAACATGGAAGGTGAGTTATTTAAACGTTATTGATCATGTCCTATAGTTATGAATTCTGTAGAGACCCGGTATGTGTACGCTGCTGCCGGATGTCGAGGCCGGTTAGATGGGCGTTGGTTATCATCCGATTGGCGGCACTGGTTGCCGGCCGGGTGCTGGCGTATCACAAACGCCGCCGCTCGTGTTTACTATCTCTAGGTTAACTTACCGTGATGCCGGCATTCTGGCTTGTGCCAAGTGGGTGTTAAATGAAGTGTTAAGTGCAACGAGGACCTGTGTTAGAGTGGTACATATTGAGCGATGAAGAGAAGAGGCGTTAAGCAAATTTTAAGATTAAAGTAATTAAAATAATTATTCTAAACTCGCAAAGCATCCTTTCTTCCGTACCGGTATTTGAAATTGATACGCATTTTTTGTTGTGAACGAGTAGATGCTAGTATTTCCTAACAATGAGCTATAGTTTTTTTCTCGTTTTTTCTTCTTTTTTCGTTTATTTTATTTGCAAGGAACGGGAATAAGGCATATCATTAACATTACCTAGGTGATGCATTTTGCTCTCGATTTTGCTTGTCTTTGACTGCAAGTTCCCTGTTAATAACCTCACGATTGGTTGTTCGTATTTTTACTCCGTGCCAACAGTTAAGTCCTTAACCCCTTGGTTAACAACAGTTAAGTCCTTAACCCTAAAACCCTCAACCCCTTGGAATATTTTTGCCGTGTCCACTTGAATGAAAATGAAAGCAATAGTTTATTATTGCTTGCATTTTCATTCAAGTGGACAGTAAAGTCAAGTGTTCAAAAACATATAATGTGTTTAATCTTGCGAGAGGTAGTTGGAAAGTCTCTCTCATGAAAAATTTATCAGGGAAGCAATGCATGAGTGATAATGATCGCTATTCTCATTACTGTTATTCTCATTACTTCATTCTGTCATAAAGCTCAAAATAATATCCCTGGACGAGTCCGTAGGGCAGTACGAGGCCGTAGGGCAACCTCCATGCGCCTGAAAGAACTAAGGCAAGGATACTGGCCACAGGATTCAGGAGTAGTTAATATTTGGCCCGTCAAAGTACGGAAATCTCTTTAGCTCCACGTCATACCCCTCTTCCCTAGACCCCCTCCACCGCACTCCACCCGACTATCTCAACCCTTTCCTGCTGAGCACCTCCCTTAATAACTCAGAAGAATATGTTAAAGGGATGAGAGAATGGCGCCCTTCTCTCAAGAAGGGACGAGCATTTTGTACTATGCGAGTTACGAGCCCCTGACGATTTTCTGAAACGAGAATGCAACCACCTTGACACGAGTGTTGTGCGTGTTGCCTACTAGAGGTTGAAAATCTTGGTATTCAGCCCGTAGGAGGTAACACGCATGGCACTCGTGTCGAGTGAGTACCATCATCAATCCAGAAAATCCTCAGGGGCTCGCAACTCGCTCGGTTACAGATTAATTCGTTTTATGTAGTTTATATAGCGTCGCCTCAATTGCCGAAACGTTCGTTATTTCTAAGGTCTCCCAAGCTTCCTTTGCCCGCGTGTATCGAATTTAGCTCGCGCTTTCGCTGTCGTGCCAGATTCAAGGTTAGATTTGAATAGTCGATTTATCGGAAGTGGATAGTCCATCAAAACTAGACGATTTCTGAAATAGATCCAACTGCTTGAGCAAATAAGTGATAACGACCCCGCGTCCTTTTCTGAACTCTTTCGTTGCACAAAAGCTGTTTTCTTCAGAGCGTCTTGCTGTTTAACCTTGAATCTCTTATCAACAGACATTTGAAAAAAAAATCAATATTGTTAAGATGACTCGGCACCCAACTTGCTCGTTTGATAAATGTTGAGGTAACTTTACGATTTTTGAAGGTTACAAATTTCCACCTCGGGGTTCGACCCAATTTCAACCGGTCTGGCGATACTCAGTCAAGGGCATAAATGCCTGACAGATGTTTTTTTTTTGATAGCAGTGGTTTAGATCCACAACATACGACATGGTGGTATTCATTTTACTTCTTTTTCGATCGTTGGCATCATCGATAATGATAGTACGGTATTCGTTCGCCATCGTTGAAAACTGGTAAATAAAAAACTCCCGCCGTCAGTCATTTTTGCCATCGACTGTACATAATGAGCAATCGCATACGCTAGGTTAGGTCAAATTAGATTACGTTCCATGTGCCGGTATCGGAAAGTTCCGGAAAATGCTCTAAGTCCCGGGGATATGCTCAAAGTCCCGGGGTAACGCTCAAAGTCCCGGGGTAACGCTCAAAGTCCCGGGAAATGCTAAAAGTCCCGGAGAATGCTTAAAATCCTGGGAATGCTCAAAGTCCCGGGAAATGTCCCTTACTCGATATCGGCGGTCTCTGTTATTCTTAAAACTGTCCCCGGCTTAGAGAGATTATTATCTTATATGCGAGATATTATTTTTGTTTATTCTTTCCAGTCGAAGCCTGGTGAAGTTGAACAGGCCGTGAAGGATGCCATCGACGCCGGCTACCGCCACATCGACGGCGCATTCGTGTACGGCAACGAGAAAGAAGTCGGCGCGGGCATCCGGGCCAAGATCGCCGAGGGTGTCGTCAAACGAGAAGAAATTTTCCTCACCACCAAGGTCGGCACGTGCCCTGCTCAAGTCGACTTTCTGTGTAATGATCCGCTACTAACCAATGTTTTCCTCCACAGCTGTGGAATACTTTCCACCGGCCAAATCTAGTCAAGACCGCCATGGAAAACTCACTGAAGAACTTTGGCTTGGATTACGTAGATCTATACTTGATTCACTGGCCTGTCGCTTACAAGGTAAGAGCACAATATCATGCGCTCAGCACGTAACTCAGCAATATTCTTCGGGGATGCGTATATTGAAAGGCTCGATCGATTCTCGTTGTAATAAGATCCTTACCGAACTCTGCAAATACAAGAGAGTCGATTTTCACTTGAAATTCATGCATTACAGGAAGACGGAGAGTTGTTTCCTCGTGATGCTGCAGGTAACATTGAACCCAGTGACGTTGATTATCTCGACACGTGGAAGGAGATGGAAAAACTCGTCGAACAGGGACTGACTCGCAGCATAGGGGTGTCCAACTTCAACAAACAGCAGCTCCAAAGGATTCTCGACAACTGCAAAATTCAACCTGCAACTAACCAGGTAACCCATATAAGGATGACCTCGCGTAATAAAAAATTCTCGTCAAGACTACCGAAATCTTATGCGAGCGAAAAATAACTCAAACGGCGGAATGTTTTCAATCCCTTTTTTTTGGAGTTTCTATTGACCCGACTGCCCCATTTAAAATGTATTAGGTTTGTTACGTGCGTTCAAGTCTCCGTATATTTAATGCGTTGGATCAATAGCAATAGCAACACCCTTCCTTTTTTGATGGTAGCTCGCCGACCATTCATCCTCGCAAAGTCAATCGTCAGCTTTGTAAGGTATTTTTTTTCCCTTTTTTTTCAGATGTCTATTTTTTAATTTATGGCATTTGAAAGGATTTTTTTCTACTGTAGCGTTATTTATGGCAATAAAATTAATAGGAATGAATCGATTTAAAAAAGCTCTCTTGTTTGTGGAAATGTCGGAGGCAAAAAATTGAGAAAAATATTAATTGGCGAGATGGAATTTTAGTATGTGATAGTTAATGTTTACACGAAACTTTCGTTAACTGTACAGGTTGAATGCCATCCGTACCTGAACCAGAAAGACATGATCGAGTTCTGCAAGTCGCGGAACATCCTCGTGACCGCCTACAGCCCCCTCGGCTCTCCCGACAGGCCCTGGGCCAAGCCCGGCGACCCTCAGCTCCTCGAGGACCCCAAAATCAAGGCCATGGCGCAGAAGTACAACAAGAGCGCCGCGCAGATCGTCCTGAGGTACCTGGTACGTATATTCGTCTGCACATCTTCCCTCATAGAACAAATAGACATTTCCTGTCTCCATTTAAATTAACCCATAACAGCCCAAAGTATTAGGAGTGAAATCTAGCTTAAGAGAAATTCGAAGGATTTATCCCATTAAATTACGCAATTTTAAGCTTTGGAAAATGCCCAAATTATCAAATTATAGGTTTTCAGAGGGGTGATATTTTTTAATTATGACAATACTGAACTAAAGAGAACCTCTAAAATAAAATTTTGTTTCCGAACGCCATCGCTGGGCGGTAGTCGGTTAAGCACCAGACTCAAAGTTTTTCCTTCTCGCTGGTAGAAGCTTGCCTCCGAGAAGCTCCAAACGCTTGGAGATCTTGGTTTATTGCCTTAGTCTTGCTCCGCTGTCTTTTTGCTCAGTTTGAAGACGGATAAAGGTGGAATTTAAAGGTAGAAAATAGGAATAAACTTTGAAATATGCATCGTGTTTCAATAGATTTCAAGCGGATATACGGATAGTGTGAAGCGTGTCTGTGGATACAATGATCACAATTCAGGCGGGAGTGAATCTCATGCCGTTTTATTTTTATTTTTTTTTCAGATTCAGCACGGCACTGTGCCCATCCCCAAATCTGTGACTAAGTCGCGTATTCATGAAAATTTCAATGTTTTCGACTTCGAACTCACCAAAGAGGACGTCGCCACTATTGATACCTTCGACTGTAATGGCCGACTTTGTCCGCTTACAGAGTAAGTACCGGAACATCAACCGTCCGTTCATCCTTGAAGCCTCTCCTTCTAACTTGCAAATATTTCAAATGCTCTGAAGATACAAGATACATGCTAGTCCTCTGGAAAGATACATGAACATGTTTTCTACTTAACTCGCTAGAGAAATTTTTAATGTCATCGAAAAATGAAAAAAAAAAAGTTAGTTCTATTCGCACGCCTATGTTAATACAAGCAGGGAGATTTGTACGCACCGAAACCCAATGCATTTTCAATGGGAGGTGACTTGAACGCACGGAAACCAATCTAGTACATTTTGGATGGGGCAGCGTGTGAATAGTCACTTCGTAAACATAAATTCACTTCCCTCCGAAAGCGCCATGAAAAAAGGAAACCTTAGCACCGTCCGAGAAATAGTCAAATAGGCCTAAAGAACTTTTGATCGCAAGGAACAAACTATACGTACGCGCGTTATACGATTTGCTCTATAACTTTAAACTGGTGCAATTTTTAGATTAAACTGTGTATTTTCAGTTCAAAGATTTTTCAAAATTCCTGTAAATGATATCTGACCCCCTCTCGTTGTTATTTAAGGTAATCGAGAATCATAGGGAGGTTTCTTTAATACTTTTTCTGTTTGTTTCAGTGGCAAAAACATGAAGCACTACCCATTCTAATTGATGCCTTAACCGCTCGCAACCATCTCGCCGCTATTTTTCGCCACCCTAATTAGCACGTACGGTAACTGACCTTAGTATAAGAATAAAAATCATTCTAAAAAAAATTGCGAGTTGTTTTACTCCGCGATGTTCTGTGTTCTTGAAGGATAGCTACTTATCGTTTAAATCAGCGTACATCGTAGACTTGAAGTTTCCACTTGAATGCTTGTAACACGTTGGTAACATACGTTCATAAAATGTTTGCACAAATCTCGGGATTCCCCCCCCCCTCCCAACTCACTAAACGTTACCATTGGACAGAACTCCGCCACCCCTCATTCCATTGTCACTTTCGTCTCGGAAATTTCCCTCTTGCCTTGGAAATGAGTTCTGTGGTCTAGGCTTAATGGCTGAAAGTTAATAAATAAACAGTTACCGGTAACATTAGGACTTCAGCCCGGCATGAAAAAATAGCAAACTCGATCCGCAAGAAGACCTTGTTTAGCTTTGCAGATGCTTCCGACGATTTACGTGCGAATTCCGCCACACTGGAAACGGAAATTGTGCGAACTACATCAGGAGTAGACTATGATGTATGTGTAAAAGTAGAGATAACTCGTTTCCGTTTTCTCATTTCCTAAATCCGACGAAGTCTCACAGTCTGCTTTTTACTGGATGACGACACATTCCCTATAAGAAAGGAGGTGAAAAATTGAGGGAATCGCCGAAATTCCTACTGTATTAAAAAGTTATTCCTTTTGTCCTTGTATGAAAAATAAGATCAAAATTTTGCTGAACAATAGAAGTTTAATAAAGCTAATGTGACATAGTTTATGATTCAAACATTTTGACAGGAACAATGTTTCCAAATAAATTGTGAAATAGTATCGGATCGAGCACAAACTTTGTAACGCAAAATTACCACTTTTTAACCCGCTCCACCCCTTACGTAACGCCTTTTCCTATACCTTATATACGGCGCGTAACAAAAACGTACCCTCCCCCCTTAAGAGCGTTACGCATTTTGTGTGCGACCTCTACAAAGAATTTCAAACTATTAAAGTTAACCATTTAGCAATGTTACTAAGAAAAGAATGATATCCTCAGAAAATCATCCGCAAAGATTTTGACAGAAAAATAAATTTTTACCACAACATGAAACAAAATACACTATATAAGATTATTTTGCTCAGAAGAACCACTGGCAAGAGATATTTGGTCCCAAAACTACTGCCATGTGTACTCACATGCTACTGCACCTTCTCCCATGGTGTTATGCTAATTTTGACTAGAACAGATCTCCTAATTTGAAAGAGTGCATTCTTTGGAAAAGATTAAACTAATGAAGAAATTGCTGGAATTACAAAGTGTTAATAAAATAAACAAACAACCATTGATCCTGAAGCCTCAAAAAACTACCAAAACTACCACCTTGATATTGTAACTCATTATGAATGTGTCATGAAGCTTGTAGGACAAATTTTTAACAGGCTGACAAAGTACTGACTGTTAAAACAACTTAAGTCAGAATACTCAAACAACAATATTTCTGAAAAAATACATCTGACTTTTTAGATGTCAGGAGTCATCACAAAAAATTGTACAAGCTTGTACAATAGACAATATCTACTAAGATTTCAAAGAACAGTTAGTGCACTTTCATATTT
>Ga0058701_10004498_pt1 | contig 11333 bp, 7 predicted proteins | sample AgamicOrMae_FD_97039 | JGI IMG/M metagenome (GOLD analysis project Ga0058701, IMG submission 97039) | Agave microbial communities from Guanajuato, Mexico - Or.Ma.e | ecosystem: Host-associated > Plants > Phyllosphere > Phylloplane/Leaf | place: Guanajuato, Mexico | collected 2012-06-04 | reverse complement strand
ACTGAGTATCATAGATATCCTACAAAAATGGCCAGTCGAATACATTGTCAGCCAGTCAAGTCTTCTAAATATGGTATAAAGGGGGCTTATACTGTTATCTGTAATGCGTATAATGAAATACTGTACCGGATGATGTTGTGGATAGTCCGTCAAAAGCTGTTTTTAAAAAAAGACTTAAAAACTGGTTAGCCCTAAAATGAGAGTAAACTATGTATTGTTATTGTCTCTCTGACCTATGTTGCCATTAGTTGCCAATGCTCTAGTGTATTGTGCCCCCCCACGGAGCTCTGGCTCTTCGGGCACTATTTTTGTGTGTTATCAAAAAATTAAAAAAAAAATAAAATAATGTAAAACAATAAAAATATACCACAAATTAATCGGAGTACGAACCAACAATATTATTGGTCGATAACAAGTGAGGCCGCAGCGTAGCTGACGGACGAGTCGCTTGAGCGTTCGCATTTCGCAGACTGTTGGTAGTTGAGGAACTTGAGCGCCATCTTGTGACTGTTTTCCTTACGTAGCGTTGCTACCATCTGAAATGGAGAAACACTATTAACAATGATTTTTAAAAAGGAAGGAATTTTTTAATCTACAGCAGATCCATTTACCAATGTGTTCCACCTTACGTCGCCAAGCCAGACAGACCGACAACGGAGCGAGGCACAAGGCACCATACTTAAAGGCTACGGTCTCCAAACCTGATGCCGCTTCACGGCCGCATTCACTACCACCGAGAAGTAAACCGAATCTGGCTTGGCGACAGGACAGCAATAGCGATGCACATAACCTACGCTATCCTAAGTAACTACGTTATCATGACCTACGCTGTGATATGACATCCAACCGCAGAATGAAATTCAGATCAAACCGGGGTGGAGTACAGGAGGAAGAAAACGTCACCTATAAAATTTCAAGATGAGGCTAAACCTCAGGAAAATCGACTTGACACTTCTGAGGCAAACTTACGTTTAACAGAACGGCAATAGGATGCTGTCCGCATATAGTATTTTCATATTTGCGTAGATACTCTGTAAAGGCGCTGGGACTCAATTTCTCGATGCAGTCCATACCCTATAAGGGAAAGAACAGAATTGTCAAAAACAGAATAGAGTTTAAAATAGCCGGTGATTCAGGGCTATAAAAGAACAGAGACGCTGAGCAAGGACCCGACCAAATCCAGCCTCAAGTCCACAGTCAAAAAATATTTTAATTGCCTAAAGAATTATTTAATTCCAACACTGAAAAAATATTTTCATCGCTACCGATACCCTTTACGTGGGAAAATTGGGGAAGCTTTCGACTGGTTACTTACAGATCGATCAAGAACTTCGATTGACTGATGAATTTCTCCCCACGAGCTGTCGTGATAAAAGTAGCGAAATCGTTGTCCCCAATGACAGAAATCCGAGGAAATGACGAACACATTCCCAGGTTCAGCTAGGTATCGCGCGAGTGCCTGACCGTACATATTCTCACGCTCTGGTGACAGGGATCCAACGAGAATCGGGACGATCGTAAAAGCTCCCTGATAGCTACAACAATAAAATAAGTTTCAAACTCCAAATAAGTTTAAAAAAAGTACAGTACATAATACTCACTCTTTCATGACCCGCGCGATATATGGGAGCTGCATTTCTATACTGTGCTCGTGTTCGTCATCATCGAGATCCATTTGCTCAAATAACCCAGTTTGGTCTAATGCTTTATACACTGCAACAGCAAAAAAAAAAATATTGATTCATACAATACTCTTCTACTCATTTGTGGAACTTAGACTAGGCCTTTGAAATTTATACCATCATGGTCGATTGTAAGGTCGTACAGAGGAGTATTGTACACAGAGGCTCTAGACAAAGCACATCCTGTCATCCACACATAGTGGGCTGGCCCAAGAATAAAAATTCGTTTCCTGTGAAATCACAAGTATAAAAATTAGATTAGTTATACAGACGTCAGATTTAAAGAAATGGTAAAACTTCAATCTATCTCATTACCTTTTTTCCTTTTAATTACAACTAAATAACTTACACTAAGGCAGGATTTATCTGACGGTATGCAAAGGCAGCACAGCGGCCACTGAAACTGTATCCAGCATGCCTGAGAAGAAATCCAGACATACTTGCTGAGATTTCATACAGGAAATAAGTTTTCTCTTTCATCTATGTGCATACATAAAAAAGACTGAGATGGAATTTTTTATAATAGCTTGTAAACATTATACAAATCTAAAGGAATTTTGATTCAAATGACCTGCAAAGAATGTGATTAACTTACGGCGATATGATGGCTTTTGCTGGGGTATGGTTAACATCAACTGCTCGCAGCCATCCATCTAGCTGCTGGCTTAGCCTCCTTCCTATTCAATATTAGTATAAAAAAAAGAGAAAGGTGTTTAAATAAAATTATAATTTTAAGTAGGGAAATAAAACAAGTCACCAGAAAATTCACACTTTTGAAAAAAATTTGGTGTGAGATTAAAGTCAGAAGTGAGATAAATCTTAACACCAGCTAAGACTATCCTAGCTTTGAATAAAACTGTTTCAAAATCAAAAGTAAGGTTAAGGTGCTCCGGTGCCTTAACAGACACTTCTTTACATAAGTCTAAAAATAGTGTGGAAACGTAAAATGATGAAAAATAACCTTATCCAAGCATTTATGCTCGTGTGACGGGTCATGATAGCGACAAACGATCGAAAACTGTGTTTGACAGTACAATAATACCGATGAAATGTACTCATACCTGAATTACTATACCAACTCCCAGCGTGAGAGGCGCGCCTGGATTGCATATTTTACTTTATTAACTAATGCGAAAAATGACAAAAAACCACATAAACAGAAACCTTAGATGGCTGAGCCCCACGTAAAGCAGAATCTTTAATCAAATCGGATGAAATGCATTCTGATCATTCTGATTTGGGTTGGGCCAGGGTTGGGCCATGTAAGTAGGGGCCCTACTTACATGGTTGGGCTTTGGATGCTTTGGATTTGGGGCAAAAGCAGGGCAAAAGCAAATCGACACTGATCGACACGCAGCGGATCGCGCCAACTCGCGGCGGATCAAGGAACTAAATCCAAATCGAGGTCTTTGGCCTCTTTGACTTTTAAAAGGCGGTGAGCAAAAGCGCGCGAGAGACAATTCATGGCCTCCTTTGACGTATGTTAACATTTTTAGGGTTATCCTAAGAAATATTCGTATCATGTGATGTTTTCGTTCGTAAATATTTTAAAATTGAGTCCCTGGTAATTTGTAAGTATATGATTAGGCCTTATTCATACAGAAAAATAGTATTTAATGTAATGATTTGCCTGATTCCTTACTTTTGTGGCCCTTGTGCAGGATTCTTGTTCATACGTAGTGGATTCTGAAAATGGGTATCACTGGTCTACTACCCTTTTTAGAGAAGAGGAAGGTATCCAGACCCTGCAGTATCAAGGAATTTGCAGGATGCACTGTTGCAGCTGATGCTTATTGCTGGCTGCACAAGGGTGCATTTGCATGTGCAGATAAACTGGCTAAAGGGGAACCTACTGACATGTTAGTTATTTGATTACGCTTTTCTTTGGTGTTAAACTTGATAACTGATGTGAGAAAATTCTAACTCTTTTGTGAATGAATTTGATCTCAAGGTATGTGCAGTACTGTATGAAGTATGTCAAAATGTTGCTGTCACATAACATAAAGCCCATTATGGTTTTTGATGGTCGTCATCTTCCTGCAAAAGCTGCAACTGAGAAGAAAAGAAGAGCGTAAGTAGGAGGCATTAAAGGTTGTTTTATAGGAAATTTGAAACATAACCATTTTTTATGTACTTCTCATCATTTTTTATGAACTTTTTTTTAACTTAAAATTTTTTTTCTGCATCATCTCACATAGCCCCTGAGTAGAACTTATTGGTTATGAGAGCTGGTTTATAAACATCACTAACAGTTTTCTTTGAATATACCCTTATATGCTGATTTTTTTTTCTAAATTTATTTTTTTTTCCTCAGGAAGAGACAGGAAAATAAAGCCCATGCAGCAGCTCTATTGAGGCAAGGAAGATCTGCTGAAGCAAGGACATTTTTGCAGAGGTGCATTGATGTTACTCATGCCATGGCACTTGCTGTTATGAAAGAATGTCACAAACTTGATGTTGATTGCATTGTTGCTCCCCATGAAGCAGATGCCCAGCTAGCCTTTTTCAATTTGCAGGGTATAGCTGACCTTGTCATAACTGAAGATTCTGACCTGCTTCTATTCGGCTGCAAGAAGGTAGAGTCCATGATAATGGCCTTGCTTGTAGAATCTGAGAAAATGGGTCTGAAAGTCTACTTATTTTTTCAGGTGATGTTCAAACTTGATCTTGCTGGTAATGGAGTTCTAGTTGAAGAAGAAAAGTTGAAGCTGTGCATGGGTATCAGACCAGAACTTTATTCTTTTGATAAATTCCGGTACATGTGCATTTTATCAGGCTGTGACTACTTAGAATCTCTTCCTGGTATTGGCATAACAAAAGCATGCCAATTCATTACTCGCACTCAAGATCCTGACATCCACAGGGTAGGCAACATTGTTACCTCTGCTTTGTGATCTACAAATAATTATAAAAAATTCGATATGTTCGCTCATTAATCTGGTTCTGCTTTTACTATGTAATATTTGAAATTAATTAAGTTAAATTGTGAATTTTGTTTTCCAGGCTTTGAGTCGGCTGCCGTATCAGCTGAACATGAGAGGACTCAGCGTCAGCATGGAATATCGCGACAACTTTGTTCGAGCTGACGCGATGTTTCGGCACCAGCTGGTCTTCGATCCCAGAACTCGTAAAGTAAAACCTTTGACACCGTTTACCAAAGTTGATCCGTCGTCGCCTCTCGCGGGCGGTCCTCTGCCAGGTTGTAAACCTGAACTTGAAGATTCTGTAGCTTACCAGTTAGCTCTTGGAAATATAGATCCGTCCTCGATGGAAAAAATGCACTATTTTGATCCAGATGAACCGAAACGCGATGTAAGTTACTCACCATTTTGTTTTTGTTACAGAAAAACTAAGGCTATTTTTTTCTTAAGATGTGGTTTAAGTTTTTTAAATCAGAAAAAAAGTTAAAAGTTGCTTATTTAGTTAAGGTAAAAATCAAAACAGAAAAAATTAGGGTTTGGTAAAAAAAAAGAAAGAAAGAAATTTCATGGAAGTTCATGAGAGGAGGGCGCCCTCTTCTCATGATTGGTTGCACGGTAATTGTATGTATTTTTGAAAAAGAATTTTGTAATGTTTCGGGATAGTGTTGGCGTTTCTTTTTTTTGTTTTTGTTTTTTTTTTTTTTTTTTTTTTTTTTTAATTCTCAACGAAATAATTAATACTAACATTTTTCTTATTTATTTATTTTGCCTTGGTAGGACTCCAAGATGAAGTACTACGGTCAGTCGCCTGCAGAGCGAAAACCGAGTATTTGGAGTGAAGCCTTTTACACAGCCGAAAGAAAGAAGCCTGTCGTTAAACCGTCATTTATGGAAGTCAGCCGCAGGCCTGCCGAGTCAACAAACGGAAAATCAAAGTCGCTGGATGTAGACATTCTCAAGAAGAGGAAGCGACCCGGAGATGAAAGTAAGTAACGCACAGCATGAAACCGATTCTCCCGACAGTTTAGCTCAGAAGTACGCTGAATCCGCAAATCACTTCACTGGCAAGTCAGTTGAAGTTAATCCTTTTCAGCCTCTCCCGTCTAAACTCGATTTGTTCTTTCTTCAGATGTGTGCAGTGACCTACACGAAGAGAAAAAACTAGCTATGGAAGACATGACGAAAATTCAGTCTATTTATGCGAGGGAAGAGTTGAAACCTCTCCCAACATACAGCCCTGATACAGCGGTCTCGAGCCCAGCAAAGAAAAATCCTTCCCCTGAGAAGTCGCAGAGTAGTGGACAGATATCTCCTATTTTGACTCCCAAGAGGTACGTTATATTCCGTCGGACAGTTCCAGAGAAAGGAGAGATGATCAGAGAGTATCAGCTGGTGGAACTGCGGATCGAAAACGCGATTGGCGTGAGCCACTGTTTTAGGGGCTCTGCAGGTTCCGCGGTGCAAACGTTTCGGCCATTTTCAGTGGAATATCATTTTGTAAAGTGTGTGATCTGCTGAGGATTGTTCTTGTTTTTTAGGATTGTTACTAACCCCTTCGCTCAGCGGAGCATGTCTGAAAGCAATAAGAATCCCGGCAGCAAGTTCTTCTCGTTGCTTCATTCTCCTTCTTTGGGGGCATCCAATGTCCAAAGCAGGTAACGTTAACATATCTGCGCTTTAAGTAGAACATTCAGAATTCTATGAAAAACGTCGCTCGAAGCGAGTCGGGTCCTCTTTCTCAGAGCTATTCCAAGGTTGCTCTATAACGGCGGAGTCATTTTAGGCCTAATACACTCGGAGAACGGGAGTCGTTTTCTGACGCCACTTGTTTGTGCGGATTGCCTTCTTACAGGATAAAAGGCAGCTTGCTCGGGTGAGACCGGAGGAGTTCGGCTTCGTTCGACCCAAGAAAAGGCTGCCTTTCACCCTGTAATTAGGTAACCCGCACAAACAAGTGGCGTCAGAAAACGTCTCCCATTTTCGACGGGAGTGATATTCCACCGTTATAGAGTCACCTTGCCTAGATCTAATTTGCTAAAAAAATGGTTTCAGTTTTTTTTTTGCGATTCCAGGAGTAGGCAACATCCGCACTTTTTTGTCGGATAGGTTGCCTACGCTGGCGGTGCCAGGCGCTTAAGACCTGCTTTGGTATTTCAGATATTTCGCTATTTCGTCAAAGGAAGAATCAGGCGTAGTTCCGAAACGGGAACCAAAATCATCACCTTTGAAGGAGGAGCCCGAAACGCCTTTGCGGGATAGTCCGTCTAAAAGTCCAAATAATCCGTCCGTTGAGTCTTCTGTCGTTTCTCCATTTTCAGTGGTGACGAATTTCAAAAAGGAGATAAGCTTATCGCCACCCAAGCCTACGGTTTGTTCCGTTTATCTATAGTTTTTCATGTAGGCATATTCGGCTAGACATATCCTCTTGAATTTCCGCTCTAAGTCAAGGAAACCTAGCCGATAGTCTGGTTTTCTGTAACCCAGATAAACCTATTGGTACAGATCGATTTTAATACCTAGAGAGACTGCAGTTACACAGAGAGTGGCCAAATGTATCGGTCCTTTTGAATTCCACTGATCTGATTGGATGGAATTCAGTTTTTGCCTTCGCTGATTGGTTCGGCTCCGAAACTTGGTGTGGTCATGTGTCACACACTGTGTTACTACAATCCAATATCTGATAAACAAATACATCGTATTTTACAGAAGCAGATTTGCTTCACAGAAGCAGCGGAATGTGAGAAGTAGTTGCACACTATTCATGGTCATATAGATTATTTTAGAAGTTACACTATCTCGGGACTATTATTGTAGAAAATTCGTGTTTTTTGTTAAAAACTAGGTAATCATTGAAAAGGACAACACTACGGCACGTTCTCTCGACTCGATGAAACTTCAGAACTCATTTGTCTCAACGGTAATCCAAAAAGTGAAATTTCCCCTGGTCAAGGACACAGAACCCTTGAAATCTCCTGCAGAAAAAAGGAGCAAGGTCAGTCTACTGTTGCCTTCTTTTATCGGTATTCTCACCTTTTTTTTTTTTCTCCTTGTATGATGAGTTTTCTATTTTGATTAATCTTGTAGGGATCACCAACGCCAACTTTAGGAGCAGGCGTGAAGCGACAGGGTCTGCTGTCTGGTTTTGGCTTTATCCCCAAGTAAGTATACTGATTTGTGAAATGAATTTTTTTTTGGCTATTACTGAATTAGTGAATTGCTTGCGGAGTCCTGTCAACATGTATCTTTTTCATACCTAATAATAGTTTGAATTTTACAGGGCAAAACTGACAAAATCCTGAGGAACTGATGAGATCTTTCACTCGTACTGCATCAGATGAACCGATTATTATATTGTTATGCTCTCTAGGCTGATAATGACAACGTCTTTGAGACGGACTGATTATCTAGGTTTGTTATCTACCATTGGAACTTTTTTCACCTGAATTTAGTGACGAATCGCAAAGCTTGCTTTTCAAGACGCCCTTTTCTTCGTATTTTTCAAAACTTTTTAAATATGTGTGAATTATTTTTATGATTATAAAAATGTGATGAAATAACTTTGGTTGTATTCTTGCCCTCAACCTCCTTTTATCCGCGGAAATCCTTCCTTGGTACACTCTCGAAACTTGCTGATATTCTATGCTGGAAGACGTTTGTTTACCGGTAAATCGTCTAAATTATTTTTAAAAAAAGTCGTGAACGCGCTCCAAAATAAAAAAAAAACTGTTATTGGAAAAACTTTTGAATGTTTACTGGATTAGTTCGATGAACCATTGCGGTACTGACTGTAAGGATTTAACAAGTAAGATTTGTATATCTGCGACCGACTCTCTGAGTTTATTTAATTTACAATGGAAATAAGGTGAAATTTAGTTCTTTTGGAAACAACGGAAATAACGGTGTCGCTAAAAACACGGAATAAATGGAATCGCCAAACAATTTAATGCAGGTTCAACGGACACTGTAATTTTAAAAGTTGGTGGGAAAAAGCGGTCATCAGCACTGATGACGTCAACCGTCAACAAAACTTTTATTTGAGTGTGTAATAAGCCTACAAGAAAATATATTGGAAAAACTGAGCAACTAGAGTTAATATATTTATTTGTTTTAAAAAAGAAACGTTATTTGCTTATACCCTTGTGAAAAATAAACTACATGTTAGATTTATGTAACAAGGGTGCGAAAGACGCTTTGGGAGCGAGACTTAAAAGGCTCGCCAACCAGCCGACTAGCTAAACCGCTTTGAATAATAAATTTTTAGTTCCATTTTATGAAACAGAAATATGAAAAAAGATAATGAATGAATGAAATTTTAAAATAACTATTCGTTCCTTAAGTATTTAATTCCTAGCAAGAAGAGCAAGCTTTGGTGGATCATCTCGAAAGATCACTGTGCCGTGCATCAGCGAGTCTAAAGCCCGACAGCAGACTCGACATCCGGTGCTGTGAACCCCGGTGGTTGGTCAGCATTGAGAAGTGTTTGTGAACAGTGGTCTTTCGAGTTTCTGGCGTTGAATTCCTTGAATTTATTTCTTAAACGTAGTAATTACACGATTTCATGGTTTCCGAGTAAGTAAATAAATCAATCTCTCGTATTTCGTTGCAGATGTCTGCCCAAGTTGCTTACTATTATGCCTATTTCCGAATACCGTTTGGTGCCCGTAGGCACGCGTCGTTGATGATAACCGATATTCGCGATTAAGTCTGTTCTATGAATATTTTCGCAATTTCTTTGTTCCTTCTTTGCACAATCGCTATTTTATTCTAAATTTGCCCTGTTATCGTGTTATTTTGTTTTTGTTGTTACTTTCGTATTTCTAGTGATAGCCGCCTTGCCGTGCGGTGGGTATTGCATCGGTGCCAGTTGTTTTGTCACTCTAGTTGAAGCTTTATTACTCTGTATTGTAAGTCTCGTAGACTGACTGTGTTTTGGTGCACATTAACGTAGGTATTATCAACTATCGCTCCGAACGTGCCTCTTACTTCGTACTCGGACTTGCGAAGTTTCACCTTACTGTGTTTACGTCGGTCAGCGTTACACGCACTTACATAGATCACATCAACAAGCCATTTAGTTTTCGATCACTCCGTCGCTAGTATTGAATTTCTTAGGACGTTATTTCGACAGCAAATTCTGAGGACCATTTTATTCTGTTTTGCCCTCTCTTTCGAAGGATTTCGCGGTTATGCTAATTAGGAAGTTATTACACCAGAATCGTTATGACGAACTTCAGTGGACTATTGCCTGTGTAGACTTCACTACGTCAATTACTTTTGTGTATTGACTGTAACCGAACTTGTGGTAATCAAGATGCATTAAATATTACCCCTTGGGGGTTATGCTTTTGTTGCCATGGATATTCATATGATTTCCCCCCCTGTGGGAATCAACTTTGGGACCATTGCTCAAATGTGCCAAATAATGCCATATCACCTCTGTTTAAGGGAGTGTGAACCCCCTGCACCCATTAATTGTTTCTCTGAGCCCATAGTAAAATTGCTCTGCATTTTTCAGCATGGGTACCCGTGTGTTCGTGGGTGGTCTCACGTATCGGGTACGGGAACGCGATCTGGAACGTTTCTTCAAAAAATATGGCAGAATTAGGGAAATAGCTATGAAAAATGGATTCGCTTTTGTGGTTAGTATCTTTTTCTTAAGCTTCCTTATATATTGGGTCATGTGCACTAATTTTCTTCCTTGATATTCAGGAATTTGACGACTACAGGGATGCAGATGATGCAGTTTATGAATTAAATGGAAAGGAACTTCTCGGAGAAAGGTAATTGCTCTTATCTTATTTGTTTTATGGCTGAAATGAAAATGGAGGAGAATATTTTATATGCGAGCTTACAACTGCAGTGTCTAGATGATTTCCTCTTTTCAATGTAGCTAAGCAGATGTTATGGGTTTTTCCATTTTGCCTCTTGCTCTTTGTTAGGTCCTTGCTGAAGTGAATTCTACCTATTATTTGCTTTGTCAACCTCCTCATGTGGCCAAAGTTTGCTTTGCACAGCATGTGCTTAAGAGCACTTACAATCCAAAATTGTCTTATTTTTCATTGAATTGGTGCTTTCTATGGATCATGTTAATTCAGATGGACATGTGACCTATGTAGTAGTTATTGATGTCATTGAACATGTTCCTTGGGGTATAATCATTATTTAACCCTGTAAGAACTCCTTTAAACATTTAGCATGCCCACATATTTTGGTGGCCACTTGAGGGGTTTCCATTTGTCTTACAGGTGAAGTGCTTGTTGATACAGTGATAATTGGTACTTTGCCAATGTACTATTGATGTCAATTTAACTGCCCAGCAATTTCTTCCAAGTTGAACCTTTCTTGCACCAAGCTGTAATGCCATTCTATTAATATTTAATTGAAATATTGTCTTGTTTGAAAATCTTCTCGACATGTTATGCTTTTGTCATATAATTCACTGATTTTCTCTAACATTCATTTTAATACACTCACTGCAGTGAAATCTGGGTTATACGTTTTTCGCGTTTATACGTTATTTTTGGTCGGTCCTGGTCAGTTATATATCTATATATGAGTTATTCGTTTTTCTGGGTTATGCGTTTCTTTTCCCGGTCTGAGCGGTAATCTTATCTGGTTTATACATTTTTTACTTCTGAAAGTCAGTAATTCGACTGTGTGTTCTTTGGGAAGACAAGGAGCCGGCCTGGCGAGCGCACTATGTATTAGCCCCTCCACGAGACACTTAGTT
>Ga0058701_10004497_pt1 | contig 11336 bp, 6 predicted proteins | sample AgamicOrMae_FD_97039 | JGI IMG/M metagenome (GOLD analysis project Ga0058701, IMG submission 97039) | Agave microbial communities from Guanajuato, Mexico - Or.Ma.e | ecosystem: Host-associated > Plants > Phyllosphere > Phylloplane/Leaf | place: Guanajuato, Mexico | collected 2012-06-04 | reverse complement strand
TTTTTTTTTTTTGTTTTTTTTTTTTTTTTTTTTTTTTTTTTTTTTTTTTTTTTTTTTTTTTTTCTTTCTCTTAGTGGGATTCTGATGCAAGTCTTTTGACATATTTTTCATACTAACGCTCTCTTGTCAACATTTTTGTTTGAATTGCGAAAAATCGATAAACCGTTAAATGTTGCCGAAATAGAGCTCGATATCCTCTCCGCTTTGTCAGACCCTTTGACGTACCAAGGACATAAAACTCTTGGAAGCTGAAATGTGATCCTTTATGTTCGATGGTAGATTCAGCTGGTTGGTTTAAGTGAGGTTTTGCATTGATTTCAGAACTGACGGGAAGGAGTTGGAAGCGAGGTAAACAGTCGACAAGCTTGAAAGAAAGCTTGCAGAAGACTCCCGCGTCGAACGGCGCTGCGCCGGTGCGCAGAAGCAGACCGGAGAGGCAGTTCTTTGTGCGGGAGCCGACTGACGTAGCTTTCCCAGCAGACAGCGAGTCTGCAACGCCACAGTCCCCTGCTCTTCCAGAGGAGGACAGGCCTTTCAGCGAGGCCTGTCAGCTGAAGTCGACCTCCCCGCCTCGGAGTCCGAGTGGTGGGTCCACTTCAAGTACCGACTCTGCTCAAGGTGCGAACAGCACAGCTGGAAGCGACCATCCCGATTACTGCGTAGCTGCAGCTCCGGAGGAAACGGCCCCTAGCATCTGCCGACTGTCCCTATGGACTGAACGTCTTCGTAGCGAAATGCAGAGGGCGTTATCGTCTCAGCTGTCAGCTGCGCAGCTGTCGACCAGCTCAGCTGCGCAGCCGGCTGATTCGGTTGACAAATGCCGGGAGGTGATTTCCACTGAACGGGTAAATAGAGAGGCGGCCACCATGACAGTGAACGTTAGTGGAGACAATGTACGCGGCAATGACAAGGACTCAGCTGAAGGTGTGCGTCAAGGTGGAGAGAGGCCAAAAACCGAGAACGACAGCCGACATGGAGAGCAGGGGAAATCGTCGCACCGTGAGGCGACTGTTTCGAATGCGAATACCTTCACGAATAACGATTCTACGGATACTCACGCAACTCAAGATTCTTCTATCGTATTGGATACTACGTCGACTGGCGCGACAGCTCACATCCATTCCTCGGTCGAGCCCGACACTCATTGTGAGCGAGCTGCGGTATCTTCGCCAGCGACTTCAAAACAAAGTGCAGGTAACACGATCCGCCGACCCATTTTTCAAGAGCGCTCAGCTCAGTTTCACTGCACCGAACTTATTTAATAGGGAGGCCTCCTCGCTGTTTAAGTCTAGCTTGTGCATGTTTCACTAATTGTAAGCTCTGCATGTTTAAAGGTCTGTCAGTATTGACTTGAGTCTTGTGGGGTTCATTGTTGGCAGGACTTGTAGGCGACGCAAGTATTGATGCGCACCGAGTCAAGGAGGAAACCTCTACCTATAACCTAAACGATGACAGCGGAGCACGTGAAGAATCGACTTGTTCGAAAGGCTTGAAAGGAGAGGAGTTTGACCCCGCGCTCGACGAACTCCTTCACGAGGAGATTTCCATCAAGGATGAAGAAGTGGATTTGTTGGAGAGCGATGCCAGCAACGACGATGCCAGCGACTGGGAAAGAGACGACCCATTCGGAACGGACGGTCAGTATTTCTATCGGGCGTTTAGAAACGCACATCTCGTCGAGACTCCGCAAAAAAAAAACAAATCATTCTCGGCGATATACCAAAGAAGAAAATGTTTGTATCCGTACGCGTATGTTCACAGAGTCTTAACATTCACCACCCACACCAAGGCGGTAGCCGCAATATTTTTGGTGATTTTCATTAGAGATTCGTCTTCTCAACACACTCCACGCAATTAACCCATAACAGCCCAAAGTATTTGGAGTGGAATTCAGCTTAAGAGAAATTGAAAGAATTTTTTCCATTAAAATACGCAATTTTAAGCTTTGGAAAATGCCTAAATTATTCAATTTAAGGTTTTCAGAGGGGTGTTATTTTTTTAATTGTGGCAAAACTGAACTGAAAAGATCCTTTAAAATTAACTTTCCTGTTGCCGAACGGCATCGCTGGGTGGTAGGGGGTTAAATTAACATAACTGAATGTCAGGGCTTTTGTTGAGCTCTGTGCCTGCTTTATTTTTTATTTTATTCTCGGGTCTATATATACATATAAAAAATAACGCTTTTAAACGTATTAATTATGTCCGTCTGTAGATACCTCATAGCTTAAAAATGTCTCGTTTTTGTCCCTGGAACATCCAAAAATGAACCATACCCGAAGCAGTTGGACTTGGAAGTTCCCTCGTGATCTTTATCGTGTGGACGACGCGAAAGAGTTGCATCGTCGTGGGTGTGTTACGGCTGCCGCTTTGCGTGATGATTTGATTTTATCCTTGTGCCGAACCGCTGTGTTGCTTACAACGTGTGGAACTTGTTCCAGGTTTGGAGGAGAATCCTAAGAATGGCGAGAGCGAGCAGGCCGACTCGACGCAAGCAGCCGCCAGTGGCTCTCCGATGACGTCCTCCGCTGACCCTTCCGAAGCGCTGGAGGCGCGGGACTCGGCCCGTCTGCCCTTCCACTGCGCGGAGTGTCAGCAGCGGTTTTATCTCGAAGAGGAGTTGAAGTACCACGCGCACATCCACACGGACAGCCTGGAGTGCGCCAAGTGCGGCAAGGCGTACCAGAGGAAACACAGCTTGCTTCAGCACATGGCGCAGAAACACTTGGACGAAGACGCCGTCCGCTGCGCGAAGTGCAATCGCCTGTTCTTCGACGCCATCGCGCTGCACAAGCACATCCGCTCGGAGGGCCACGACATGCGAGACCGGCTTTTCCAGTGCATCAAGTGCGAGAGGCGATTCATTCGCATGAGTGCGTTGCGGAACCACTTCAAGACTCACTTCGCGGACAAACCCTTCGTCTGCGAGGTGTGCACCGAGGTGTTCCTGGAGGAATCCAAGCTGGCCTACCACATGCGCAACCACCGCGTGACCAAGGGCCGCTACAGGTGCGGCGAGTGCGATAAGCGCTTCTTCTCGCCCTCGCATTGCGCCTTCCACACGCGCCTGCACCTGCTCAACAAGCGGCTCCAATGCAGCGAATGCAAGGCGCGCTTCGCCGACAAGGCCGCTTTGACCGACCACATGGCGATCCACGCGTGGAAGGCGGACTTGGTGTGCGCGCTGTGCGACGCCAAGTTCCTCAATAAGCCTTATTACTCGCAGCACATGCGAGGGCACACGGAAAGAAAGCCATGCCACTGTAGTGCGTGCAATAAGCGGTTCCCTGACAAGCCTGCCCTGAGCGAGCATGTGAAACTCCATGGCGGGGCGGAAGGCCAGGACTGCTTGATAGATTTCGTGCACGTGTCTTGCGAGCCGACTCCGAGCGAAAGTGATGCACAAACTCAGCGGGTGACGGTTTTTCTTTTGTGCGTTTTATGCCGCTCCAAGTTTTTCGAGAAAGCATCTTTCGTCGAACACATGCGCTTACATACCGAAAAAGAGCCGTATCACTGCAGCCAGTGCTCGGAGCGGTTTTCGGAGGAGTGTGCCTTATCACGGCACCTCGCGATGCACTCAGCCGAGTTTCCCTACTCGTGCGAAGTGTGCGGTGACCGGTTCTTGAGGGCGGAGAAGCTGTGGACGCACCAGGAGGTCCACGACGTCCAAGTCGAGCCGTTTGTGTGCGAGCAGTGCGGCGAGACGTTGACGGAGGAGGCGGAGGTGGACGAGCACGTCAAGGCCCACGTCGTGGCTAGCTCCTTCTACTGCCCGGATTGCCACCGCCGCTTCACGGTCGCGAGCGCGCTCGAAGGCCACATGCAGATCCACGTCGCGGACAAGCCCTTCGCGTGTGGCGAGTGCGCTTGGCGCTTCCCCGAAGGCCGCTTGTTGCAGGAGCACCTCAAAGAGTGCCACGATCCACACAACTCGTTCGCTTGCAACGAATGCGAGAAACGCTTCGCCACAGAAGATTTGCGACAAAGACACGCGAGAGCGTACCATATCCATGAACCGTATCACTGCGTTGAATGTAATGAACGGTTTACAAGCGAAGCGAGGCTCGCAAGCCACAGGAGTTGCCACGACCCGGAAAACCTCTTTCGCTGCAAAATATGCGATCAGCGGTTTGTTTCGAAAGCTAATCTAGTCGTCCACATAACCAAGAGACACCCCGAGAGAAGAAAATTTTCCTGCGTTGATTGCAACGAGCGGTTTATCAGTAAATTTTTGTTGAATAGGCATGCGAGCAGAAAGCATTCGGCCATCGCGCCGACTCCTTTCCGTTGCACCGAATGCAACAAGCAGTTTTCTCGGAGGAGCTATCTAGAGAGCCATATTCGAAAGCGCAGACTCGAACAGTTAGCAGAGCAGTATCGAGCAGGGAAAGATCCCCACTCCATCGTGTGCGAGTAACCAGCGCTTAATTCAATGTACGCTGATTTCCTGTACAGGGAATACGGAGCTCCTTTTTGTACATGGAAGCGCAATTCATGTGTGATCCCTTACATGGCTGTCTAGTTATATGTAAGCCTCATCTCATTCCGAATCATGAATACGGAAATTGCACTTATTGAAACAGGTGTGCCATTCCGATTTACATTGCAACTTCAATCATTCAATCCAGCAGATAATTCTGACAAACATCTCCGAAAATTGTCTTTGTCAACCTGTCACTGTTTCGTTTGGTAGTATTTTCCATAATATTTCTTAAAGCCAAAACAGTTCATTAGTATGTGTAGGAAAGAACACATACCAATGAACAGGATTTCAGAGCTTTCAATACAGTTCGTGCGACCAGCGGTGTACCGAAAAAGCTCAAATTTCTGACCATCTGCAATCAGATAGCAAAAAGCAAGTACCGTAATTATTTGGAAGCGAGCGAGCAAGCAAGTATCGCGCGATTCTCTTTTCCTATTTGAAATTTATTTGTTTTCATTTCCATAACGGAGCACCTGGGCTGGGGCAGGGGCAAAGACATGGATTGGAAGCAAAACCTGCCACCCCAGTGTTTGCCATTGAAGATCGCAGGTCGACCCTTTACATCGACGAAAATAACTCATTCCGTGATAAACGAACGATAATTATGAAAAAAACAAACAATATTTTGCCTTCTCTCGCTGAATCTGTGATCGAATCTGTGTGTAGCCAATAGTAGCGCATGTGGCGTACTTTGGGAACATGTTCTGTTCGTGGCGAATTGGAAACTTGTAAATCAAAATGTTTGTCCTGGCTCTTGTTTTAGATCATTGACGCTAACGTAGCGTGCACAATGATTGTTCCATATGTCAAAGCTGCTGGCTTTGGAAAATAAAGCAGTTCATTCATTTTGTCTACTGATGAAATTGTGTTTAAAACCTCTTCCCTCAAAGAAGTAGTGCTATTTTGTTTGTTGTCGCATCCTCGACATTCGGATTCCAAGCGATGGACACAGTTTTCCAACGTTTGTACCTAAGTAAAAAAAGGATTAGGAAATAAAGTTTTTTAGACATCGGATGGTGTTGAAGGATTTATCTGGATTTTTTTTTTCTATCGCGAACAACTTTTGCGGGTGTGTGGTTGCGGACGGGCCGATTGCGACGAAAAAAAAGTGGTTGATCGTAGTTCGAAAAACTTTTAGGTTGACGTTCATTTTGGCCGCGTTCGAAAAATATCTCTTGATGGTTATAGAGCTCAATTTTTTAAACTAAATTCAATAAAGCAACTTATGAAGCATTAGCTTTTACGTAGTCCTCAGTATATTATAAAAAAAATCATGTCTCAAAATCGCTGAATTCACGATAGTGATAACGTTGCAGAGGCTTTCACTGAACGCAATGCCAAGTGTGCTGCGAAAGTAACTCGCACCCATGACTTTCCTCCAATGCTAAAAGCTATCTTTCGGAAAGGCAACCAAACGCGCAGGGACGTTGAGTCAGTTGCCTACCTTGTGACCCCGACGAGCTAGCAGCGGATCCCAGGCAGAAATAAGCAAGCGGAGTTTCTGTAGTATTGTTCTACTACAGAGCACGTTTAGTCAAGCGTGGAAATCATTTTCATTTTTCGAATGCGTGCTCTTCAGTTGCAGGTTGTTAAGTTCCAGTTACTGGCGCCCAAACGATTTTCGTGAGGTATAACGAGCTAACGCTCCCTTCCTCTGATCTCCGTTTTCACTCATTGCCAGCCGAACAAAAATAAACGATCTTGATATTTTATTTTTTGTATATTCTTTTCTCTGGGTAGTTCCTTTCCATTCACCACATAACGAGGTGTTGGCCGCCGTTTGCCGCTGGACCTTTGGAACAACCGGTATTCCGTAAGTGGACTTGGAATCAGCTTGAGGGTATCAAGGAGAGAAGGTGCACAGTCTGATAAGGGAAAAAGTGCGCGTCTTGAGTTAAGCGCGGCACCACCAACAAAATTTTTAAGGAATCAGTAAATTTCCTGTATGTAAGCGAGTTGACTGCGGGATCATCTATCAATAACGGAATCAACCTGAACGCGGTTGGTTTTGGATTTTTTTTCTCGAAAAGTTACTTCGAAAAAATGCAGGTGCTATTTAAGAATTTCTCTGGAAAAAATGAAAGGCACGAGACACTCTATTTAAGTTAATATTACGATTTGTAAGAGTCGCCGAGCAAGTGAAAGTATCGGTAGCGCTGTGACTTCCGTTCAATGTTGTCACGGAGCCATTTTAACATGCTATTTTTAAATATTGCATCGGCTAAAATTTTGGGAAATAAATTTGACAAGAGAGCAAAATTTCAAAATATCTCCGCAATTTTTCAAAAAAAAAATTAATAACAATAAAAAAAAACTGCGAGGTACAAGTGCCCTATCGTAGTAACATTAGTCTTTTCATCCGCAAGGCCTTTTCATTAATTTTTTTTTATTAGGATTCGATGGGTGCTTATCCAACGATAACGACTCAATTTTTCCCCTTTTCTTTTGTGCGAATTAAATACTCATGTTATGTCGGGGAGAACAGGTTCACTTTCGTCCGTGAATAACACAGAGCTACCAACTGTTATCCAGTCAGAACCGAAAAGCGCTCGTACCAAACGTCGCACCTCGCTTTTCAAAACGAGCAAAGTATTCTTCTTAAAACACCTGATGAGCTTTTTTCGGTTCTCTTTGAGAATTTATCTTGAGTACATCAAAAGTCACGATTTCATTTTCGAGCGAAGTTTGGTTTCCAAGGTTGGCGGTACTGAGAGCTCTCTCGAGTGAGTGAGTTGAGTTGTCATCTGTCATGTGTATCTGTGTTTTCGTACCCAGACGGCGTCTGATATTTTAGTGCTCCTGTTTTTTTGTTTTGACGTGTTTGTGTGATTCCGAGTAGTGCAAACGGGGTGAAATTGTTAATGTGTGTGGTAGTTCTCGATGCGTGAGTGTCGGAAAATCGGCGCAGGTCCGCTGGTCGTCGCGAGTGAGTTTAGGCCTTGTTGCGCCTAGCCTAGGCTAGGCTGGGCCCTCGGAGGCTGTGCCAGCCCTTTCTTTGTCGAAATGGGCAACTGCTTCACCAGGCAGAGGTCCCCGACGAAGAAGGATGGCGGGGGAATGCAAACGCCTATCAATAACAAGGACAATACTGCTCCAAGCACGTCAAATTTGCAAATGACCATTAGTTCTCATGAGACACCCCGCGAGGTTAGAAACGGCCCTGTGCCACCCTTGCCTGAACCGGAGGTCACCCCAGGGATTAATTCCAAAGTATTCGTAGCTCTCTATGACTATGATGCGCGCACAGACGAAGATTTGAGCTTTAGGAAGGGCGAACACTTGGAAATTCTCAACGATACCCAAGGCGATTGGTGGCTCGCACGGAGCAAGGGATCCAAGCAAGAAGGATACATCCCATCCAACTATGTTGCCAAGCTCAAGTCAATTGAGGCAGAACCGTAAGTCCCATTTCTATTTCCGATTTATTCTCATGATCAGCTTCTCCATATTGCTGTGAATTCATTCAAAGAGAGATTTTGACATGTCATGGAGATGCTGTCAATACTTTGTAGGATTGTCAGCAGAGTACACTATTTCTTTCAATACTTTCCAGTGACTCATTTCGCATTACAATCCGGACAGCTCAGGTGATTTGACTGTTTAAACAAGTACTCCCAACGCCAATTAACTTGGCTATTAGCGCTTGTTTAAAATGAGTCTTTCATTGTACTCCTCTCTCATGGAAAATGCTCAGTAAGGAAAGCATATTTGTTTGACTAGACTGGGAAAACCTACCTTTATCAACTCAAGTAATTTTGAACATTCAGCCAAGTACATTTATAGTAATCAGCCCAGTACATCTGTTGTCATCACTATCTTGAATCCATAAGCAGTTTATCTAGTACTGAGCTTGTTTAAAGTATCTACATGAAAGCAAAGACACATTTCCTCTTGCTTAGTTTAAGTTTCATACTTCTGTTATTATAGAGATAAATAGGATAGTATCTTACTTCAGGAGACTATGTTGAAATTAGGAATATTACGTCACCCTTGGTAATGTTTTGTTTCACTTGTGTCTGTCATTTATGAATGAACAGTATTTGTGTCATGGTTCATATTAGTGTCTCTTTGATGAATTCTCAGTAATTATTACTGTTTGAGTACAAACTTACTGATTGATGAAATGATTGTTTACCAATCTTTTGATTGTTACTTCAAACATATCTTTTCTATTCTTATTTCATTGTCAGATCAGTTCATTGAGATATCCAGAACAATAAGGTTTGACTTTCCCTGATTTTAAAGTAGGAAACTCATATTGTTCTATTTAATTTCCTTGTGATCTTTATAATGTATTGATTTCAGACCTTACCTTGTATGATATTTGAGTTCTTTGAATTGAAATTTATTTTTTAAGTTCAATGTTTTAATCAGTGTAGCTAGCATTGGTGGTACCTTTTTTTTAAAGGAAATTGCCTTTTTTTTTGTCAAAACCTGCCTCTTATTTAACATTTATAATGGATTTTGACAGCTGATGAAGGAATGCTGATAACATTTCCTTCATTCAACTGATATGGTTTCCTGCATACGTTTATAGTAATTTCCTAGTTCAAACAATCATTTTTCCATCAGAATGATAACATTGTTCAAGTGTGCATGTTTTACATAGCAAATATACTGCGTCAGTGTTTGTTGTTACAATATTGTATGAAGCTTCCATGTCTAAACACCCCAAACAAAATCTATTTTGTCTAATCCCAATGCAAGCAGCATATGTCGTGATGCACCAAGTTATTGGAACAGAAGTATCCATTGTCTCAGAGTCCAGATGAGACCAGATTTGTTTTGTGCATGTACCTTTCATAGCTTCAAGAGATAGTTCTCTCTGGTGTCAATATATGCAATACCATTTATCCTATGAAAGCAAGAGTAGAGGCATATTTTATGAAATTCATTGTAAGTATTCAATCATGGGTTTTCCTAGAAGAAATTGGGCTGAAATTTTGATTGTTGATAATGGTGATCTTTTTATAAGAAATTATCAGATTGTGAGCTGCCCCAATCTTTTGTTATACATGAGTGAAATTGTTCTGTGAAGTGGCTAGTAGGTGGGCTGTTTTGTGGAATAGCTGTGGCACCCACCCTGCATCGTTTTTCCGGTTGGTTGGTTGTTGGTCGGCCGGCGCTTGTTGAGGCTGAGCTGGACTGGTCTATTTTCCTGATGGGCGCCACCAAACTCGTCGTTTGTGCTGCTCAAATCCATTCAGATTGTCCGCGCCTCGCAGCCATGCCCTTGCTAAGCAACAATTGCCTCTGGACTGGACAGGTGCCTGGGTCAGTGATTTTCCTTTAAAGGGGTCAAAATGAGAAACTTGTGGAGCGATGAATTTATTGAGTACGAAATGTGAGATTGGGTGTTGGGGTCGAAATGGACGTCGTGGATACTTAACCCCGGGGTGCAAAATCAATATATTCCGGCGTAAAATAAAATGGTACCTGGATCCGGTGGTCCTGATAAATACCTGAGATTAGGTTATGCGCAAAAAAATAAAAAATAAAAATAAATAGAATATTGCAAAATTTGTTAATATCGCAAAAATTCTCAAAAATTAAACCTCCAAAAAAATTGGAAAAACCTCCGGAAATTGTAAATAAAAAAAGGAGCAAATCATGAATTATGAAAATTTTCCAACATTGTTGAGATCCCACATAATGGCTAAATCTTAAAAAAAAATCATAAAAAATGACAAACATCCTAAAAATAAAAAAAATCAATTTAAACGTCAGTAGTTCAGTCTTCGATAGGCTTTTATGATTTTTTTCCCGAAAATTCGTCGACCGTTTTAATGATCCCCTCTCATTGTAGCCCCAAAAAGGAAGAACAGGAAAACCTTCGTTAATGTTTTCTCAAGGAAGGGCGCATGACTTTCAATCTCTTCCAATTTCAATCCGACCGCAGAACAAAGGAGTCCATTTCGCATTTTATTACTCTAAAAAATTTATCCCATAATTTTCTTATTATTTTAATTTTTTTACATTTCTCTTTGTGACAAGATTTTTTTTTGCTTCCAAATTTGCGAAATTGACCATATAGGGCTTTAAGATGACTCTTCTTTCTAGAATGCAATTCGCCCAGTTAAGGCTGCCCGATATTTTTTTTCTGTTTAGAAAAATCGTCAACTAAACGGATAGCGTTTAGTCCCGAGACGCTGTCGTTTGAGGAAACTCAAATTAGTGTTTGCTTCAGTACAGTGAATTGGAGTGAATATGGTGGAGCCGGGTTTTGTGTGGGGTGATTTTACGACGGCATTAAGTTGTCGCTGTTAAAAGTGCCTCGCTCGGGAACACAGAAAAGTAGACGATCTGCTGTACGCATGTGAAAAATATGTGAAAGTTTCTTTTTCTTGACTGCTACTATCGGAAGTGTGGTATGTAATGTGGAAGCAAGCATGTTGTGGGCTGGAAAGCTTGCTTTCCAAGGCTTTGTTAGCTCCTCTCTTGAGCTTGCCTGTGGCTGGCATAGGCAGCCTATAAACAGCCAGCCTGCCGCGCGCATTTTTATCTCGATTAAAATCAATGTAGCCCGCGAGGCGGCGTGCCGGCCCGAGCGCCGGCCTCTGTCGCCCCTCTGTCGCCAAGTTCCATGGAGACTTTCGACCTTAGGTTAATTCAGGGTAGACTTGGTCAAATGCCTTGCGTCTCGCGTTTTATTCGCTCGGCTTTACCGCGGAACGTAGAACTTAAAGTAACAGATAAACGGACCTTATACAAATCGGAATTTATTTTTTTAGAAATAATAGAGGATGCGAAAGGGGATTGCGACGTTTCATTGGACGAGCTCCTTCCCTCATTGGTCCGTCTTAATCGCTGTTGCACTACGTCAAGTGAATGCGCCCCCCCCCCCCCCCCCCCC
>Ga0058701_10004496_pt1 | contig 11337 bp, 7 predicted proteins | sample AgamicOrMae_FD_97039 | JGI IMG/M metagenome (GOLD analysis project Ga0058701, IMG submission 97039) | Agave microbial communities from Guanajuato, Mexico - Or.Ma.e | ecosystem: Host-associated > Plants > Phyllosphere > Phylloplane/Leaf | place: Guanajuato, Mexico | collected 2012-06-04 | reverse complement strand
TTGTTAAAATAGGGATAACAAAAATATTTTGTTACAACAACAAAATGTTTAGTTCTATCAACAAAACGTTTGGTTGCTGCAGCAAAACTTTTGGTTGCAGCAACAAAAAATTTATTTGTTGTCCCTATTTTTGTTGCCTTAACAAAACCATTTTTTCCGTGTATATTTTGAGCTCTAACATTGTTGCCTCAACAAAACGTTTTGTTAATACAGCCTAAGCAAACCAGAATCGTTGAGATGACAATTCAAATTGTTACAATAATTACAGTTGTCGCCGTGACAAGTGAAATTGTCACAACATTTCTGGTTTGCTGTACTAACAAAACTCTTCGGGATACCAAAGTCATCCACTCTGTGCACACTTTTCAGGTCACTTGTGCGTGCCGATGCATATTTAGCTAGATACTGACGATTTGAAAGCGTGTACGAATTTTTCGCCTTTCATGTCAAAGTATGGTGACAAAATAGACTTTAAATAAAAGCGATCAGATTCCTTTTATAGCACCGATTGTCACTGTTTGGTTTTCAAGTTATCAAACTTTTGAAGCCCACAGAAGGTGGCGCTGCTCATAAGACGCCATCCAGCCTTCCAGTTTCAAACGTCGAATTTCGGACCCACCTCCGACCCTAGCTCGACCTTCAAATACTTTAATGGGATTAAGAGCACTTAACTGCGTAGATTAACTTACGAGAGGAGCCTTGTGTCTCGCTCCGCTGTCGCTCAACTCGGCTTGACAGCAAGAGGTGGTACACAAGGGGCGGAATATACAAGCCATACGAGTCTCAGTGAATGCTATGGGCGCCTTAATGACTCCTAAACCAGACAGCAAGAAACACGGAAAAATGACTTTGTTACCTCAACAAAACGTTTTGTTAATATAGACTCAGCAAACCAGAATTGTTGCGGTGACAATTTCTCTTGTTACGGCAACAACTGTAACTGTTGTGGTAACAATTCAAATTGTTGTAACAATTGCAATTGTCATCACAACAATTTGGTTTACCGAGGCCATATCAACAAAACGTCTTGTTGAGGCAACAAAGTCATTTTCTCCGTGAAGGTTCATAGAAGGATTTCAGTTCGTATTAAGATTGATTATCGATCACTGGCAAGACAGTTTCTTGTGGTTATCCACTCGTTTCTTCCCCACTTCTATTAATGGCGCGTCCAGCCGCTAAGTTTAACAGGTTCGGAACCGGGATTTTGAGAGAGAATGTCAGGTTAGTTGTGACACGTCCGTTGTTAGAATAAGCAAGGCTACCAACTTGAAAAAATAACAAGTGGTTTCTTGACGTTCTTTTCGTCAGCGAAGACGACAGACGAGCGAGAACAAAGCAGACGACATGCAAAACAACTGGTTTCCCCGCCGCTCGGTGGGCCGGCCGGCAACGTCCTCGGAACACAGCCACTCCCAATTTCCGTGAGAGCATTCCGCGCGGACGTTACTTCCAAGGAGCCACTTCCGAGTGAGTCGTTTCCGAGTAAACCCCGCAGATTCTCAGAGATCAGATTTTCCACTTCCGTATCACCCGGATTCAAACCTTCATTACATCGATAAAATTACCGCGACGTGCCCCGGTAAATTTAAAAGCCCTGTGCCTCGCTCAACTGTGGATCCACTCAAGTGTCCTCCCCCTCGCTGCAATGGCCAGACGAGCCGCTCGGCTGTCGCCAAAGCCTAACAACACTCCGCGCGACTGTAAGTAAGCATCAGGCTTCGAGCGACCGGAAACCTAAACCGTAAACCTTGCTGGCTAAGTTAGGTTTAAGAGTCTCAAGCGACGCTCCACTTGGCTTGGCGACGCAAGGTGGAACACAAGAGGTGGACACTTAACCTTTCAGATTGACAGTGACAAACTTTCTGAGCGCCCAATACGAAAATGCAGGCGCTCATTTATCGAACTAGTCGCAATCATCGACACGAAACGGAAAAATACGGCCAGCTGTCGCGGAAAAGCCAAGGTTGACGAGGCCAACTGTTGCTGACTTTCCAGAAATGGATCTTTTTTTTTTTTTAAAAAAAAAAGAGAAACTCGTGGGAGTATCGAGCGCACCCCCTGGCACAGCCGCCCAAGGGAGGTCGGCCCATTGAGAGAAGCGCGCCAGCTGCAACCGCCGCCGCCGCGCAGCGCCTCTGGCGGCCTTCCAGCTCAGCGGACAACGTCGCAAGCCGGGATGTTCACCAGCTCTAGCCGATTCCTTTGCAACCGGCTTCACAAGTTTGGTGGGACCTATGAGACCTTCGTGTTACGTGTTCGGCCCGACAGTAAAAAATAAACACCCGTTGCACGGAATTCTACACCTGTTTTGGGTGTGAAACTACGGGGTTGCGTATTTTGGTTATTTTTCCAGATAGACCTATGCTCAGCCACATCAATGGAAAGCTCTCGCCGAGACCTTTTGAATGATATTGCTGAACATAGACATATCTGGAAGAATAATCAAAATACGTACTACCCCCGTTTTACTTCCACACCCGATATAGGAATAGCATTCCCTAAAACGGATGTTTCATTTTTACTGTGATGAATCACTATGAAAAATGCGACCTTTAAAACTAAGAGTTACGACTTGTGACAACGGCCTGCGCGCAGATGGGTTTAAGAACCTTAAGCCCGGATCACCTTTCGTGCAAATGTCTCAACCCAACCTCGGTTAAACAAACCTATTCACATGCTTGGGCACCTAAACTCGATCAGCGGACGATCCAAGCTTATGAGTATACAGAACAAGTAAATTAAACGAGGAATATGATCAGGATGACAAATACGGGTTGGGGCGACGGTGCTAGGGGTCCACATGGATGGTCGGCAAGTTTGGAGGAAAGTGTCGCTCGTGGGAGAGAGAGGGAGATCCCAAGGAAAAGGGGAAAACGTTTCCATAGTGCGGAAGGTGCGAGGAGCGAGCGACATAGCTCGAAATAACTCGAAAAGAATTTTGTCCTCTTGCCAAAGCCAATCCAATTCACAAATACATAAAACGATACAAGAGAAACACCAGCAGATCGAAAACGTTATTGACCCGCGTGTCCGTCCCGGCGCAGACTCGGGCTGCTTCTAGCCTCAGCCAGCCACCTGCTCGCAGGGCTATTCTCGCGCTACACCCTCACACTCTCACACATTAGCACCCCCCCCCAAAAAAAAAACGAAAACTTCCGGTCTCACATCAGAGTCAATGTCAACCCACTGGCATGCTGGTGTTGATTGATTGTGGTGTTCTGATTCCCGAGCGTGTTCCCGAATTTCAACTTTCCAACTCAGGCTGTTTCTTCTTCATTCTTCTTCTGTTTTTTCCTCCGCGGCTAAAAAAATAATATAGAGTCCCTCAAAATGATTTTCAATTCATACCAAACTTGTAAGAAGTCAGAATGTCTTTTCCCCAAACAATAATTCCATCTCTGCAATCCACAAAGAAATATTTGCCGAAACGACTGGGTTATTTGGTTGCGAGCGAGATCTCGAAAAATTAAAGCCGGACGAAGGAGTGTTCGTCACCCGCCTGAAGTCGGCAGTGGGTATCCGAGACATTTTTTTTTTTGCTTCTTAAAGGACTCCGGGAAAATGGTTCGTGGACAGTGGGCCACAAAACTCACGACCCCTCCTTTCATGCATTCCTTATGGACGCAGGGGTCGTGACTTTGGTGACTCACTGAGGACATGTGTGCAGATCTTTCTGCATCTCTGACGCAGACCTTGACCAGGACGATATTTCCCAACGACAAGTCTAAACCAATTGTTTGTTGCTTATCCGTTCGTCGTTGCGTTACACTGGCTCTGAGAGAGTGCTGGAGTGGGTTATTGACAGTAAGATAGAGGGTGTTGAGGACAGGATAGAGGGTGTTGAGGGTAAGCTAGAGGGTGTTGAGGGTAAGCTAGAGGGGTGTTGAGGGTTGGATAGACGGAGTTGATGGTAGGACGAGGGTTTTGAGGGTAGGACTGAGTGTTGAGGATAGGAGAGAGGGTGTTGAGGGTAAGATAGAGATTGTTAAGGGTAGGATAGAGGATGTTGATGGTGGGACGAGGGTGTTGATGGTAGGATATAGAGGGTGTTGAGGGTAGGATAAAGGAAGTCTAGGGTGGGATGGGATAGAGGGTGTTCTTGCTGGAAAAGAAGGGATTCACGGTGGACTAAAGGATGTGTGTGGGATAGTGGGTTTTCTGGGTGGATAAAGGGAGTTGAGGGTGGAATAGAGGGTGTTGAAGGTCGTCTGAGAGGGCGTCTGTCTAGAGAGGGATGTCGAGGAGGGTGTTGAAAAGCCGGCTTTGCGATTCAAGGAACACACTCAAAGTCAAACCCTGCACTTCCAGAATCGCGCTTTTAAAAGGTATTCAACCAGTATGCCTTTTTTACCACTGAAAGTGGGGTTGGTGTACAAAAGAAGTCACGGGTTGGTATAGGTCAATAAATAGAGCTCCGTCACGAGCGGTGATTACCAAGGACTGGTATGAAGAGATCGCTATGAAAACGCTCAAATCGCATCAAACACAGGAGTCCTGTGTTTATGAAAACAGGTCAATTCCGTTGCTTCAGGCAAAAATCTTTGTTGGGAATCGACATGAGCGCCTTTAGAAACTCCAAAAATTAACCACCTCAAAAAGACTCCCTTGTTCTTCGAACATGAAAGATTCCATGGGCAAATATCATCCCTCAATAGTGCGGGTTAAAATCCTGACGACAGGTGTACGATGCACCGTTTTTGGAGAATAGGGAGCAAAGAGGGGCCGATAGGCGGTGTGACGAAGTGCAGCAGCCTCTTGTTTACATTGGCCCACTGCCACGAGGTTCCTCAAAAAAAAAAAAAAACATGATTGCCGTTTCCTTTCAGTTTTGAAGACATTGAAAAAAGCGTAAGAAAGGCCGCGAACCTAATAGCAGTAATTAAAAATGTGTCGCTTTAAATCGGCACCCCTCGCTGTGGGACTAATCTCTGCGTTTCTCCAGAAGTTCCTTACGGCGATAAAAAAGCGATTACGAAAAGACTGTTGCGCTGAGCAAACACTGTCAGCTCCGCAGTTGCTCAAGGAAGCACCGGTGCCAGTTGGCAGCCAGCTCCCTGAGGTGGCTTCGTGGCCTTGGACCTGGTGCGGGTCGCGTCGCAGGGCGGCGCGGGGCGCGGCGGGGCGCGGCCCCAACGGGGACCTCTCCTCTCCTCGCCACGCCGTTGCGCCGCGCCGTCCGCCCGGAGTGCATTACACTCCCTATTATTTCTGAACGGCGCAGCGATTTATCACGGCTCGCGTGAATCAAACGTGATCAAAGGAGCTTCGATTCCCTCGCCAATTTCGATTTTACATTTTCCCCCCGAAACATTTCGTTGTATTTACAAATTCTCCTACACCGGTTCCAGGGAATGCTATACCTGTTTTGGGCGTGAAACTGACACGAGGGAAGTGCATATTTTGGTTATTTTTCAAGGTAGACCTATGTTCAGCCACATCAATGGAAAGCTCTCTCCGAGACCTTTCGAATGATGTGGTTGAACATAAGCGTCTGTCTTGAAAAATAACCAAAATACACTCCACCCCCGTTTTATTTTCACACCCAAAAAAAAGGATAGCATTCCCTAAAGCGGGTAATTGTTTTTTTGTGACCCCGTTTAGAATTGAAACCTGTTCAGTTTTCGCTAAGAAAATGACATCTAGGGGTACGTCTGCGCCTCCCTTACGAAACGAGTTTAATGCGTCCTTATTGGTGCGTTTTCAGGATAAAACCACCAGCGGCCACTAGCTTTAAGGCTCTAGTCAAGCCGCGTCGTTAGGTACTACGGATACAAGTAAGACTACCTTTAAAAGAGAGAAACATGGGGACAGTGTGATCATTTTCGACACAAGTTCAATGCTAAACAAACAAGAGCATTTTCTCTCTCTCTTTTTCCTGAGATAACTGTCTCAATTCAAGGTAGCATTTAAAGATCCAATTTTGGCGTTATGCAAAACAACATACATGCTTTAAGATAGCATTTAAAGATCAAAATTTTGCGTCATGCAAAACTACAATCGCCCCCATGCTCCCCTTTCCAGACTTTCACAATGCTGTTTCAAAAGTGTGGGTCACATATTGTTGTTGATTTTCTACTTGGACTAAAATCTCCATTACCTGACTGCAAAACTTTCATACGAAATAAAATTTTTAACCCTCTCAATACAATATGAAAAGGGGAGCTGAAGTTCAGACATTAAACTGGTTTCTTTCCACAGATCAAATATTCCAACAGAGATACTATAGATAAAAATAAAAATTCTTCAATAAAAATAATAATTCGACAGAAAAAATATGAAAGTTTTCCTCAGTAAAAATTTTGCTGTGTTAAGGTGTATAAGTAAGCTCTATTATTTGTGCTTGAACAATCCCTGCTGGAAGAAGTGAGCTTGTAATAAGTTAGCAATGTTTCCGGACGGCAAGCAAAAACTTGCCTGTAGACATCCTTAGTAGGCTTGTGCCGTAAGAAGACTTGGAACATCGTTAAGGGCACCAGGTTCTTTCCTGAAGCATGAGAGTAGTACATTTCTCATGTACTACTCTCATGCCTGAAGGCAGCAAAATAGGGTAACCGGCCCGTTCTTAAAACCAATCCGTGGAAAATCCTTGGCTACTTTAAAATAAAAATACGATTATTCCCGTCGAGAAAAATAGTAGCCTGCGGACATAAATCCTGTTTATAGGCACAGGTGTCGATGGTTACCCGGTAAAAATAAACTGGCATCGACATCTAGCTTTCACAAGATAGTAAAATCCCCAGGATATGGCAAATTTATGTGTTAACACATGACGAAAAGCAGAACAATGCAAATTGTAACGAGGTGGCTGCTGCCAAGTGAGAGGAAAAGAAGAAAAAGCGGCATAAATCTCGGTCGTATAAAGCGGTCGAATCGGCTCGGCACGGCTCGACACGGCTCAGCACGGCCCCGCACGACTCGCAACGGCTCGGCAGGTTCGAGCTGAACTAGCTTTTCTTTTATCTTTTCCTTAAAGCCCTGCGAAAAGCTCTCTTAAAGTCACGCACGGCTGGCGCCTTATCAGTAATAAGGCTAATAACCATGCGGATTAACAAAAACACCCGATCAAAACCGCAGTATCGCTGCTACAACTTGTGGTCTCAACTTGGTTATTCAGTAAAACTTGCTTGTCGGGCACTTAAAATCAATCATTTAAAGCTTTTTTTTTGTGACCGTGATAAGTTACACGCTAATAGCACGGACAACTAAACAGACGACCGTGACAACAGATAAACAATAAAAAACAAAAGTCCCGTTTTGGGGAATGCTCAACCTGTTTTGGGTGTAAAACTAAAACGAGGGTAGCGCGTTTTTTTGGTATTACAACACAGACCCATGTTGAGCCACATCAATGGAAAGCTCTCGCCGAGACCTTCCGAATGATATGGCTGAACATAGGCCTATCTCGATAAATAAACCAAAATACGTAACCCCGTTTCGGTTTCACGTCCAAAACAACTACAGCATTCCGCAAAAGAGGGTTTTCTTTTTACTGTGAAAGCAATGACAAATGTACAGGCGACTGCGATTATTATACAAATATCTGTATGTACAGATCGCTGTGACAACTATACCGATCACTGACGGCTATACAAGCGACTATGGAAGCTATACCTATTTCCTTGGACGCTCTAACTGTACTGCTGGGAATAACTACAAGCAATGTTCGAGCGACCGTAGGCCTACACAAACACATGGTTCTGCCTTCTGCGTGCCGTTGTCCGCAGGCATTTCAAAATGTACGGCGGTAAAAATGAACAGGGCCTCTTCCCTACATTAAGTTGATGTTGATAGTAACAAGCCGAGTAAACTTTTACTACTTTCTCAAGCTGGCCAAAAATATGCAAGTCCGTGTCACTTATTTCCGGGGGGAGGGGTCGCGAAAGCCCTTATTTTGACACCCTTCGCTATTAAAAAAATGAACCTTGTATACATGCATGACGGAAAAACATACCTTACCGCCACATAACCTAGCTCAACGTGACCTCGACTTTAACAAGAGCAATACCTCAAAAGGAATGATTTGGTAATATTGTTTTGGCTCTCGTGCGTCAAATCTGTTAGACTTTGCGTGGCGCCCGGGGAGGGAGCGTTCAAAGCCACAAATCACAGCCAGTCTACCACGCCTACAAATTTAATCAAATTGTTCCAAAACGGCTCTTGTGTATGGCGACGTCGCCCCCTCCCCTTCCGGGGGGGAGCGGGGAGGGGGGGTCACTATACATTCACATTCAAAGCAGGCCGCTTCGCCCTTCGACGGAAAACCAACCCCTATCATTTTATCTTGGCTGATCCTTAAAAAACAAGCGAAACTAATTTCATTTTAAGGGGCTGTTTGGCACCCAAGTCCATTAATAATAAATCTAAAACTGTTTTTGTAATCATTTAAACAAACAGCAAGCAACAATTAGTTTCCGTAGAGAAGAAAACGATGCATAATTATGGATCCCCCCTCCCAATTTTATTCGTACGTTCATGGAAAGGTCTGTAATGATCCCGTTAAATCGGCAAGGTTAGCTTCGGTCCGGTTAACGTGCCGTGTGCCTCTCTTTGATCGGCTTGTCAACGAAAGTTGAAGCACAAGAGGTAGAAAAAGCACCTTTGGAATTTACAGTACAAACAGATTAACAAATATGACACTATCAAATAGTGGATTCTCACACGGGAAAACTCTAAATTGCGATCCAATGTGTGTGCTGCCCTCCCCTTTTTATCCCTAATGCTCTGAGAGACAGCCTATTTGATGTACTCAGCTTTACGTATTATATTGGTACTCTTCCTTGACCGAAAAACATCAGCTTCAAAAAATTCAACACAAAACCTTAATTTCAACATTTCCGCTTAATTTGGAGTACAGTTTGTTTTTGAATTTAGCTCCAAAGAATAGCGTTGGTTTAGACCGGAAAGAAGATCGCTTTATAAATTTCTCGTTTAAATTTCGGCTTTAAAGTCTCATAATTAAAATTTGAGAGCTTTTGTTATGGATGGGGAGCATGCATGCTTTGAAAACATCGCTATATGCCGTCGCCTCCAAGGTCGGCAAAGACATAGTTTTGTTTCGCCATGCGGCTTGCCTCCCCCCCCCCCCATCAAAGCACTCCGCTCACTTCCCTTGGATCTCCGACCCTGATCACGCTCCGAAACATTATCCACCCATCCAAGCGCCCTCGGATGCTGTTCAAGTGTTACTGCGACTTTCGCAACGATGCCAAACGATTTTCAACGCACAAGAGCTGGCACTCAATCTTTACTCTAAATTTTTAAGGTTGCATTTTCAACCTTTTGGTTCAACCCCTACGACGTTAAGCCAAGCGGAGCGACAGCGAAGCGAGCCCACAACTGACTTAACTAATTTTGGTAAACGGCAAGGGGTTTGGTTATAATTGGTTAAGTTAGGTTAGATGCCTCATGCCTCGCTTCGCCGTAGCTCCGCTCGATTTGACGACGGAAGGTTGAACAAAAAGGTTAAAACTGCTACCTCAAATAATTAGTGTTGAAATCGAACAAACAGAATTAGGGGTTAAAGCCAGTTTCCCAAAGATTTGTGTTTAAGCATCAACCCTATAGAAACTTATCACAAAAGCCTAAATTATAAACTTGGCTTCATCGTTTATTTATAAATTTGTCTGGGGGGGGGGTAGTTTTAAGAGTACGAAAGTTCCGAAAGTACCTTCATATATTAGAGCGATTTCTAAGATACTAGGATTGCGTAATGCGCCTGGGGGTCTGATCTGTTCTTAAATCATTGTTCTGCTTAAAAGTAGGCACTTTGCTGAGCCAAAATACGCCCCCTCTCTCTGTGTTCCTGGTCGCACTCTTTCTTTCCGTGGGAGCCTTTGGCAACGATGTTTCGGGAAAGTATACAACGGGTGCATATCATTTATCCTTCTCTATTCTGAATCGATGTACGTACGTATGACAGGTGTAGCAAAGAGTTACGCATCAAACACATCTGCTCTCTATCTCTTTCTCTCCCCGTGCTGAGACCAAAGGTAGCCCAAGTGCGCTAGAAAACTCATAGATCAAGAAATATGGCCGTTAGCGCGAGATGAATCATTACCCCGCCCTGGTGTAGTAACCCCTTTCCTTTTGAGAAGGGCCCAATTTATTGACCTGCACTATTTTGAGATACTACGGGCCACCTGTGGTAAGTCTCCTTTCTCGTTAGCTTATAGGCTCGTTGCGACTAAATATGTGAAGTGATTGAAGTACGCTGACCCACACGTGAGCTGTAGGTGTCCGCAAGCAGCCCGCATGTGACTCAAGGGTGCTCAGTAGGCCTATGTCACCCACTGATGTGACCTAATACATTTGGTCCGCATGTAACCTACATTTAGCCACGTGAGACCCAAATCGGCCCACATGAGACCTATATTTGGCACACATGTGACCTACATTTGGCTCACATGTGACCTACATTTTGCCCACATGTGACCTACATTTTGCCCACATGTGACCTACATTTTGCCCACATGTGACCTACATTTGGCCCACATGTTATATTTGGCCTACGTGACCTAAATTGGGCCCACATGTAACCCAAAAAGTGGTTCACATGTGACATACAAACGACCCACATGCAACCTAGCTTCTGGCTCACACTCACCCACAGGTGACCCTTGGTTTCGCCCACACGTGGCCAAATATTCGACCCACACGTGACCCGCCGCAAGTGCCCACACAGTTTGCGAGACAAGGTGGAAGTGGACGAGAGGAGTAGTTCCACAAGTGGCTCCAACGTCCACCATGAATAAGTGATCGCAAACTGGTCCCTTTCACTCGTAAAAGGAGTAAGGCTCCACGGCAACTTTCGGCACACCGCAGAATAATATCCAAGATCCGAGAGTGCTCCAATCTTCGGACCACTGCGCTGCACAGTCCTCGTCAAAAGTTGGCAGGCTCTCCAAATGAGCTGAGGTGAGATCGCCAAAAGTTGTCACGGGTTCGCAGTACAGACAGAAAACACACAATTTGGCTCTATCACGTGATGGATTAATTATTATCCAAGATGCCACCCAACTTTGTGACGTTGACCAAATCGATTTAAAGCCCTTTCCGTTAAAAGTTTACGACATTTTTGCAGTGAAATAAGCGTTTATTAACAAATAAATAAATAAATAAATCGTTCGGTCATCAAAATGAGCTGTCTATCAGATGTCGTATTTATTCTCGTTCCACAGATATTCCGACTATATCCGACCGATACGCGATAACTTTTTAAATTGAATTTCGAGAAATTAAAGGTTGAAGTTGAAGACTAATTTTTCTAAGTGAAAGCATTTCGAGCAGTTCTAAATACATAGAGAAAGTTAACAGAAAACTGCACTGACAACAAGAGCC
>Ga0058701_10004495_pt1 | contig 11338 bp, 9 predicted proteins | sample AgamicOrMae_FD_97039 | JGI IMG/M metagenome (GOLD analysis project Ga0058701, IMG submission 97039) | Agave microbial communities from Guanajuato, Mexico - Or.Ma.e | ecosystem: Host-associated > Plants > Phyllosphere > Phylloplane/Leaf | place: Guanajuato, Mexico | collected 2012-06-04 | reverse complement strand
GTTAGGTTAGGTTAGTATTGCGGTTAAGACCTTTGGCGTTTGCGACTTTTCTCGTTTGGCGGTTAAGGATTGGCGCTTGCGGCGTTGGCGCTTGTGGTTTTTGGCGCTTATGACAGCTACCCATACGAAAATAGATACGTTCAAACTACCGGCTATTCAAAGTATTCAAGTCTGAAACAGTATTCAAGAATAAACACGAGGCTTGCAAGCCCGCATCCCATCGCCCATACAGTGAACAGTGCTACATAGGAACCCAAAGGAAGTGGCTGTGGACCCTCTTCCTCCCAAACGATGTGACGCAATATGATAGGAAGATCCACTTGACGATCGTCACTCGCAACCTTATATAAAGCACCCGCCCCGATGGCTCTCATGAAAGCGATCTCGAAGAATCGTTCGTAAGGATTCGGTTTGTTCATCCGAAACGCCACGGTGACGTCAGTATGTACAACCTCTGGCAAGAGGTGATAAGGCATATTCACAAAAAAAGTGTCAAATAAGCTTTTGCTAAAAATGTAAGCGATATCGTGCCGATTCCGTTTCACTATATCGTATACACTCACGCCTTGGAGAAGTACTAGTCTGCTCTGTATCTCGTTAAAATACGGCGAGAATGCTCTGTATGATCCTATAGTTGACTCGTGTATTCTAGCGTGAATTGGTATATCGGACTTGACTAAATCAGCGTACGATTTGATGGCATCCTCCGTGAAAGGCACTGTCATTTCACTGAGGAATTCACACAAATAAGCCGCGCTCATGATCAAACAAAACAGATGCCACATAGCGAAGAACACTCGACCACGCCAAGGCAAAAAGTCGGCTGACCAGGCTGTGCCAACCAAGGGTTGAACGCCGAGTAGAACGACATAAACGAAGTCCTTACGCCCCTCCACAAGATGAAACAAAGTAGCGATTCCAGCCACTACCGCCACTATCAGGCCGTACCAGACATAACTCGATAATTCATTTAATAGTCGAAACGATTGGACGGAGGCGATGGGCCTATGTGGTACGGCATACATCATTTCTGTTGCTTTGAAGTATGACGATAAGGTGTACGACATAGCAGACTCATCTGCCGTCCTGGTGGAGATGTAAATAGTCGGGAGTTCACAGCCCGGGTCATCACTACTGATGCTCCTCGTAGTAACATCGATGTTGAATGTGGCGTTCATGGCGACTTCGAGGAATTTGATCAAGGGAGACCAGTACTTGAAAGCGCTTTTCGTTACAATAACGTCGACGCTGCATGAATCTAAACTACTAACCTTATTCTCTGGAAAATAGATAACCGTGTCGTTGGTGAAGTTGCAAGTTGATTCTCTGTCCCAAGAATTTATGAGAACGGGAGTTGAGTCGTTGCAGTTTTTGGCGCTCTTTTTGAACGGGACCGCGGAGAAAACGCGGCATTTGGGACCTGAGACCACGGCGACGAGATCGATGACACCTGCGATCCAAGCGAGTTTGAAGAGGGCCTCCAGGCTGGGGAGATCATCAGCCGCAACATCAGGCAAACTGAGAATTATTTTTCCGTCACGGCACGTTGTAGAATTCCGCTCAAATACGCTCAGCACGCTCGTGATGTTTTCATGAGCTATCACGCAAAAATCGCGTCTGTCGAGGGGCTGCGTTGGGATGTCGATACCGAAAACCATCCATGACATCGATCGAACAAGATTGAAAGCCTGCGTTGGATTGTCGATATCTAAAAACATCCACGACACGAATGGAATACGATTGACAACGTGCGTTGGACAGAAATTAGTGTCTTGAGCACAGAGCAAGTGAACATGCCGCGCTTTGGATTGGAGCAGTACGTGAACAAGACAGTCGCGACACAACGGATCGTTTTGCAGCTCTCGATTCGATAGATCGATCTTCGGAGTAGTCCTTGGAATATGTGAAGTTAAACAAAATAAAATAGTAACTAATTTAGAGGCTTCCGCTGAAGTCATAAGTGCACAAGGGAGGTAAACTGACCACTGAAGACTTCTCATTGTCAGCACAAGCCAGTAAGAACCAGTAAAGGCTGTTTGTTTATTAACTTGGGCTACAAAAGCTCTTTACTGGCAATTTATTTTTGCGCAATTCTGTTAAAGTATGCTTCAGCTGTGGACATTGGTAAAATGATACCTCGCGTCAGATCAAACGGTAAACCAATCCTTTTTACTACGGTACTTACTCAAATGAAATCGTAAATTGCGCTCCCAATTTTTTGACTTGTGGGAGGGTCGATAACGACATTAATAATGCCTAAAAGGATCGTTACCGTTGGGACTTTCAGACAAAAAATGAACATGACCAAGTCTTTCTGAACGTACAGTAAATTAAGTACTTCTGACGTAATCGATTCTGTGTCATTTTCGAACGAACCAACAGATCCTTTTTACCTTGTTAGTCCTTCGTTGTTGGCAACACGCGTTACATTCAAGTAGTGCTTGTTGCCTAGCCCCATCGGTGAGTGCAGATTCTCCGTGTAGTAGGACATCAATATTAGGTCATTTTCATAAGGTGTCTTAAAGTCTGTTCTTTTATGGAATACATATAATCATCTTTGAGACTCCTTAAGAACCTTCTTAAATATGTTGAAAACCCATTTTAGCGGACCTTGTTTCCTCGCGAAACATTTCTAAATGTGCGATTTTTGTAATAACTCCCTCGAACACACAATCCTTCGGCCCTTTACTTTAAAGGAGCAGCATTATTACATTTTTATCGCAGTCTGTAAGAACACTAGTTTACCTACTAGATTTTTTTAATTTCTTATTTTTTTCCTATGAGATTGTACAGTGGGCCACAAAATTCATGACCCTTCCTTCCATAAGAAATACATGGAAGCAGGGGTCATGACTTTGGTGGCCCACTGTACACTAGTACCACTATGAAACTGATTCCCTTCTTAAAATACCCATTGTTTCCCACATTTGCCGTCTGATATCATGGTTCAGATTTACGGTCCGAAGTTTTTGTATTTAAACCCACTACCGCCCAGCGATGTCGTTCGGCAACAGAAAAAAATATTTTAGATGATCTTTTCAGTTCAGCATTGTCACAATTTAATAAATATCCCCCCGCTGGAAAGCTGAAATTTAATTATTTAGGCATTTTCCAAAGCTTAAAATTGCGTATTTTAATGGAAAAAATCCTTTCAATTTCTCTCAAGCTAAATTTCACTCCAAATACTTTGGGCTGTTATGGGTTAATGTCTGGTACCCTTTCCTGTGCTATGCATGAAAATCTAATGTAACCATTTTCCTTGATGTTCCGTTAAAGTAGGTCCTTTCGACGCTTCAAAAGTTTTGGAGTTCGTCCAAAACCTACTCCGCTTACCTTATTCAAGACGTGAGCTCCGTTGAATGCGTCGGGAGTTTCTAGGTTCACTTTGTCTTGTTTTACTATGAATTATCCTTAATCATAATTTTCCTGTATTTTTTTGGGGTGTTGCTATTGACCCGACATGCATTTACATTGTAGACTTCAATGCTCATTGTCAGCAAAAGACAAGAACGCAATTACATGGGAAAGACTTAAACGCTCCTAAAAAGGCTTGAATGTATTTTAAATGGACCGTCGGATGAGAGGACAGTCCGATTTTTATAAAAGCAGCTTAAAGTTTGTTTTCAATATGCATCAAAAAAAGAAAAACACTTGCACAGGCGCTTCATACTTCGAGTTTTTTTATTGATGTTTTTACACTCTTTACAACACATCCGGAATTCGAAGGCTTGAAACATCTTTGACCACTTTTTCGTATTTGTGAGAACTGGTCTTTATAAAAGCACAGCGTTAATGTATATTGTGCTTTCAGTTTCTGTTTTACGTTCAAGAACCGTCGAAGATTTCGTCACTGCCTTGTTACTGCTTTAGTAAACGAATATACCAGTCATAAGATTATACCTTAAATTAAAGGCATTCTGAATCAAGTGATTCATATTTTATCTCTCCCATTCCGGCCTGATCAAAGACTTTTAGAAGAATTGTTATTTTTCCCAAGTCGCAGTTATTTAAGTTTTTTTCGTAAAATTTGTTGGCATAGCTGATGCTAAGCTAGTTCCCTTTGCGCCTGCATGTGTTCGGGAAGTATTTCGGAAAAATTCAAACTGGTGTCTTCGTAAATCAGATAATGCAAAGTCGACGTTCTCCAAAGCTAAACTGCAATAAATAACTTGAGCTCATTTCAAATTAATGTCTTTTTCGGTGATTTTGAGTCCGTTGTACTTTTGTAGGTCGTCTCTTCGGCGGCGGAACCTTCGGTGGATGTGCTTGAGCGGCAACCTGCGGTTTCTTCTTTTTCTTCTTCTTCCTCGGCCTGGACTCTTGGGTAAGGTACTGGTAAATCCTGTTGATGATGGGAATCTGCGTAATCAAGTTCCCCATAGCCGAGCCCACAGCCGATATCATGTCGGGGATGTTGATCGTGATCGGGAAAAATGAAGAGGACGTAATCAGGTCCGCCAAACCATTCCAGAAAATTCTTCCTTCGCCAACCGAAGACGCGGTCCTTGTCAAGGCGGTGGAATCCCGTTTTGCGTAGAGCGACCTCTGTTGGCAAGGTCTGCAAGCAAATATGAAAATGACTGCCATCAAAAGAGATGACTATATAACGTTTGTCCGGGCGTTTGTCCAAGCGGCTGGGCGTTTTCTAAAAGACTTTTTACGGAAGATATGAGAGAGCGGCTGATTCATGTTGACCCGGATGGTAGCCTATCTTTGACAACTTTAACGCATAACAGCCCTAATTATTTGGAGTGAAATTTAGCTTAAGAGAAATTTGAAGGATTTTTTTCTACTAAAATACGCTATTTTCAGCTTTGGAAAATGCCTAAATTATTAGTTTTCAGGTTTCCAGAGGGGTGATATTTTTTAAATTTCGACAGTACTCTGCTGAAAAGATCCCCTAAACTATTTTTTTCTGTTGCCGAACGGCATCGCTGGGCGGTAGTGGGTTAATCAAACTCTACCTATTATAAAGCAATCTAAACAAAACCGTGAAGTGGGCAAGTGATATACGCGGTGTATTTTGTCTATTTGTGCAGGCGACATATCGCTGCCGCTAACCACGGTTTCTACGGATTTCTACCTGGTTTCTACGGATAGAGAGTCCTAAGTTTCCACAGCCATACAGGTATTAAAAATATCTATACATTTTGCATAATGTAGATAATACATACTGGTACTAGATATTGTTGAAAGCATTCAGGATTATAGAAACGACTGTTGATTATCTTGATAATTTATCTGGATAGCTAATGTTTGAGTAAGCTCTGGGCTAAAAGTCAATTATTCCAGAAATCGACTCGCAATTCTCTCTTAAATTTTTCCAAAGTCGAGTCTTCTCTTGGTTACATAATTTTAAAATGATAGGAGGAAATATAAAATATATACATTTTAATTTCAAAACTTCATCGAATTATTCGGAATTTTTCATCTTTCAGCATTTAATCCAGATTTTTCATATAAAAGTACTCGACTTTTCCCGCTGGGAGCTTGAATGCGAGAAGCTTTCTTCGCTTGGAAGTCTTTCTCTGCTTTGAAAAAAATGTAATTAGCAGCTCGGAAAAAATAATGATTCAATTAGCACTTATAAATGAAATTACTAGTACTCAGAAGTGTCCCGAAAGTGAGAGGTAGCCGGTACTTCTGTTCAGTAGTTTTTGCGAGTGACGCGAGAGTTCGACATCACATCGTAGGGGAACGATAGCGGATCCGAAACTGATAATTAATGCATTGGTTTCCGCTCTGGTTGTAGTTATTCTACGATTGTTACCGCAGGTACTGAAGCACTGTTTCATTGCACGGAATTTCGGCGTGTGATTCCCGTCCCAAAATCGTATGCCCAGGCGTCGATCGTGGAGGCAAAGGCGCAAAAGAGATGGCGGACACCTGAAACATTGCCAAACATCGATAATTTTTTCATTTTTAATGTGGTCTGAGGCAAGTTATTAATACTACAATACTAACGTGAGCAGTATCTTTCCCTCGAACCAGAAAGAAGTTCAGAAGAAGTTCCCTTGAAGAGGTTTAGGGTAGAGTATATGGTAGCCATGTTTAGCTTATCTGTTTTTATCTTTGCGCCATTTTCAAGAGAGGTTTTCGGATGGAAATAACAGGATTTTTTTTTTCGAAAAAATATTGAATAACGATACCTGTATATAGCTCAAGATTTCAGTTGCATAAAAAAACTTTTTTATGAGCCCGCCCTCTTCCTGAGAAGGTCTGAATATTTTCAGTCGAGTCCGTTTGTTAATTTTTTGAATTATTATTAAGTCATCTTTTTTTTTATCGGCTTTCATGGTTTTTGTGGGAATTCTCCTCCGTAAAAATATGCAATAGAAATACAGGAAATAAACAACGTAGGATGATATTTTAAATTTGTATTAGGTATCAGAGCTTCTAATTATTTCATTTACACAGTAACTATTATAGTTAAATAGTCGAAGAAAATTCCCAAAAATGAGGCATTTGTGTGGTAATGTGTTTTCAGAGCTGGGTAAGTCGACTTAAAGATCTTCGCTTGTAAATTTGCGCGGGGAAATAGCTCGAAGGATCTTCACTGCTTATAGAAAACTCATCCTCTAACAAGATTACACTTAAAAGAAGGAAATTCAAATATTTTCCCATACGGAGCTATTTTTTGTTGACCGAAGTCTTGAGCAGTGTCAATGTAAACATCCAGTACTTAAAATGGGCGGAACGATTCGATGGATTTAGTGAAAGTCGAATGTAGAACACCCACGGAGCGGATATGGAAAGGATTCTGCGCGAGTTCTTGTCGCTATTGAACAGCCAAGGTCATCCGTGGATTTAGGGTCACATACAGGCGGACAGCTCCGTCAAGCAAGAGTGATGGATTAATTTTGTTTGTTTGTCAACTTTTGGGTGAAAGTTTTTTTTTTGGCTGATGATTGGTGAACCGTCGTGGAGCGCGAAAATATTTGCGCTTAATGAAGGCGTTTGAGTGTGTGTCAAGTCATCCGCGAAATATTTTCGACCGATTTGACTGTGGCTTTAGTAAGGTTTCGATGGATAAGTTAGGCTAGCTGGGAATAGGTCAAGTTGGGATGGCGTTAAGGATTAGGTTATGTTAAGGTAGCTTACGTCAGGTTGGAATAGCTGAGTGAATATCTTATGCTGAAGGTAGCATACCGTTACATGAATAATTACGGGTTCTTTGTATTACCGATCTACATTTTCGCGAACACGATTGTGTACTCATGGAATTTTTTACCATCAGGGATGTTTTAGCCGGAGCTATGTAGGCTGAAAATCTTGACTCTGTTGCCGATACCTTTTGAGGGAGACACTTTTATCACTTTTTGTCGCGTACAATTTCTGTCACTTTGTCATTATTTTATAATACTTCACGTTAGCCTCATTCGTGGAGATATTGTGTTTGCGTGGACCAGTAATCCTCAAATATGATCGCTTATTCGCGGCCTGCCCTCGCGGAGAACAGCATTGTAAATTACGCCTTCCCCTCCAACCTCCCGACCGTGAACTGCCGTCTCTCTCGGTCTGTTTAAAATCGACAGATTGAGCTATAGGCGTCGGTTAAAATCATTTTTAGTTTCCCTCAGTCAGATACAATCGTCAAATTGAAGATCCTATAAAAAAGAATTCGGGCCAAAAAATTTGGAGAAAAAAACCTAGGGGTACCCCCTTGCCTTTTTTCAAATTTTGAGCCAAAAACTTTTGGTTGAATTTTTAACATTTGATAGTTGGAATGATTTAGGGGGAACTAAAAATCATGTTTGCCGTCGTTGGTTGCTCATTTCATCGATTTATATTCCTCAAAAAGAGGAATATAAACTTAACGCCTTTTCGTCCAATTTCCCAGCCGCGAGCTGCCACCTCTCTCGGTCCGTTTTCAATCGACAAATTGACCAATAGACATCAGTTGTAACCATTTTTAGTCTCCCTCAATCAGATCCAATCGTTAAAAATGAAAGATCCCATAAAAAGATTTCGGGCCAAAAAAATGATTAAAAACCTAGGGGTACCCCTTGCCTTTCTGTAAAATTTTCAGCCCAATATTTTTTGTTGCATTTCTAACGTTTAATGGTTAGAATTGATAAAGGGAAACTGAAAATCATTTCAAACGGTCTTGTATTGCCCACTTCGTTCATAAATCACAGCTTAATTGAACTGTTAAGTACTCACCCTAGAATCATCCTAGCTCAAGTTTGAGTTTTTTGAAAGGGTTCGTGGTCTCAGTTTTTTTTTTTTATAAATATCGTAGGAGTATTTTTCCGAACAATGTATACAGTCCTTGGTAGAAAGTATAGCCCTAATAAACAATTGGAAGGAACACTTAAACGATTTCTCTCCTTCCTCGATTTCCCATTTCAATTCCTTCCAAATGCATGTGATCTCGTATATCAGATAATTAGTTGTATTACAAAATTAGGGCGTGCATGTTTTTGCGATAGCTTAGCCAAACAAAAAAAAATCTTTCAGAGGCAGGACGATCCATTTTCTATGCATTCCAGTATTTATCCCTTAACGTATTTTTTGTTAGTAATGTAACACCGGCAGTTACTACACTTGTTAATTTAGCAAACTACAGTTGAACCTTGGTTATACATTGCATAAGAAATAAAAGCGTAACGTCGTACCTCTAAACGAGGCAAAACTGCGTTCTGGGCCGCGAAAAACATTACCCATAACTCATAAATAGGTATTACTCGAAACCGTCCAACACGGGTTCAACTGTAACTTTTTCTCCTCTGCCTTCTACGAATACCTCCGTCCACTCCTTTTTCGGAAACCGCTTCATGGACCACAATATTGACCTGTACTAAACGGCAAAAACCCAGTCGGAAGAATGCCGGAGCTGGTCCTGAAGTAACGGCACTTGTTGCAGGTTTGGCGCACAACACGAGCATTGCCAACTTACCGAGCCGGCCATTGGGACCACGACGATCTGCTTTGAGGGTGGAACCGTCGATGTGCACTGGCCGCTCCTGCTGGGCGTTGCGCGCCGGTCGACACTTTGCTGTGGACTGTTCTCCGCTCGGAACTCTACGCCTGCCAAGTAGGTTGGACAGCGAAAGTTGGTGCAGGTGGGGTCGCGCGGCCCGTCGGGGGTGCTCGCTCGCACAGCCTCAACTGTCTTCATCAGCTGATCAGCTGGGCTCCTCAGCGAGGGCTTTACTTTTACTTTTCGACATTGAACAGAATACTTGGCCAATTAGGAGTCTTCCTTTGCTGTTTCCGTATTTGAGATGGGAGAAGTCCGCTGGAAGAAATGCAACCTAACCTAACCTAAACCGAAGGTAACCTAACCCTACCTAACTGGACTAAACATGGCCGACGTTATCTAGCCTAAAGAGCAAACATTAAAAAAACCCATCAAGAAAACATTGTCGTCCGAATACTCCTACTTTCGATAGTTAGTCCTTTTCAAAACGTTGAATTTGCACCTTCCTCGGAAAAAAATGGAACTGCCAACGTACTCGTTACTCTTAGGCCCGTATTCAAGAACGATACTTTTGCGTAAAGTATTACTTAGGTCGGCCACGGCAGCATGATGTCGAGGCCGGTGCTTATTAGAATCGCCCAAGTACAGTTCTTGAATAAGGCCCTTAACAGCTGCAGCTACCTTAAATTGTTGCTTATTTTTGCGTCGTATAATTAGTTTCATTCCCAATATCTTCAATCGCTGTCCAGGTATGTTTGCTCCGCCATTTTCGCGCAGTTTGACAAAGGTGAAAGATTAATTCATAACGAAGTGTCACAGCGAGAATGCTTAATGTACGCGAGGTGCATCGCGAAATTAAGGGCAGCAGCGAGAGTCGCCACGGCGTCCTTGATTCCCCAACGATACCACACAATGAGCACTGCATCCTAGATCCTCGTTTTGTCCTTAACTGGTTTCTCCTTCTCCGGCGTTTAAAGATTTAAATCCACATTGTATGCATGATCAAAATACGCATTGTCATTGTCACGCGTGTCTTGCCTTGCCAGACTTAAAGAGTCGCATCCCTGTGAGGCGCTCTAACGTCGATTCGACGTGGACGTCTCGTCGAAAGTATCTGTTCGACGTCGTCGAACAAAAGCGTTCTCACTGTGAATCTGCATTACAAAGTACCCTCTTGTGATCAGAATGCAATTTTTTTGGTATGCAGTTGTAAGAATTTTTTTTCTAAATCGGAATAGTTATTAAGAAAAAACCTAAGGTGCAAGTTTAGCGATGTTAAATGAGATTTATTCTCTCATGGATAATGCGAATTCAGTCACTATCACGGATATTTTTTAACAAGAACATCCCTTCGGAGCCGTACAGATTCTTCATGAGTATCTTTTCGCATATCTCTATCAATATCCATGTGTATTTTCCCATGAATGTCTGTATGGATATCTCTATCGATATACTCAAGGATATATCAAGGAATATCCCTGTGATAACCCATCGATAAATCTAAGGACATCATTATGGATTTGCCCCCAGATATCTACATGTGCGACCTGTATCTACGGATATCCTTGTAGATAACACTTTTAATATCCATCTAGATATTCGTATGAATTTCCTCACACATCTTTATGGATATTCCTGTGGATATTTTCTGCATAAACCCCTCATGGCCATCCCTATATATATCCCTGTCCGAGGAGAATGCACAATTATTAGTGTCTGTCGAGTTAATAGCGAGTTTCACGATTCTCGACTTTTTCACGCGTAGGTCCACTACGCGGCCGACCCGATTGTATGTGTATTATATGCTTTTAAGAAGTGCTGTCGATTTCGTTTACAGGAACTCGCTCTGAAGATTGGAAAGATAGAGCTGATTTCTTAACTCGGGGCAGACTGCCAAGCAGCTCGGCAACTAGGCATCTTTGAATGACCGCGACGTGCCAACTCTTAAAAGGAACGTTCCTAATTTTCGATTCTACGCTCTTCATATTTGTAAGTAACCTCATTTCTCTCCCTTTTTTAATTTTTCAGAAAAAAAAACTAGCAAAAAAGCTGATACTCAGACAATTGAAATACTTTTTCGCATGTTTTAAACACTTTTGCCACGAATCACTTTTTTATCTTGCCTACAAGGAACAAAAATTTTAGTTATGATAGACCTCCGGGTTTTAACAGGGTGGCCGCCGGTCCTGGAAAACCTGGAAGTCAGGGAAAAGTCAGGGAATTTTATCAGTCTGGAAAAGTCAGGGAAAATGATGAAAAAATTCGAAAAGTCAGGGAAAAACAAACGAAAAATTAGCACTTTTTCCAAATTTTTTCCAGATGTTCTAAATGATTTCCAGTATTTTTTTTGTTTGAAAATGAAAAAATTTCCGCTCGCTTCGCTCGCGTTCTGTCTTGCTTTAACTTAATTTTTTT
>Ga0058701_10004494_pt1 | contig 11341 bp, 9 predicted proteins | sample AgamicOrMae_FD_97039 | JGI IMG/M metagenome (GOLD analysis project Ga0058701, IMG submission 97039) | Agave microbial communities from Guanajuato, Mexico - Or.Ma.e | ecosystem: Host-associated > Plants > Phyllosphere > Phylloplane/Leaf | place: Guanajuato, Mexico | collected 2012-06-04 | reverse complement strand
TAAACGTTTCGTTTACTTTATTTTAACGAGACTGTTTGTACCAATGCGAATAACGGTGCGAAGAAATGATATAATTTAATACCCGTAAGATTGATAAGAAACGGATGGATTTTATTTAAAATATTGAGCGAGAGAGGTAGGCAACCCGCATGACGGCTCTGTCTTGCCGTCCCCCCCAGTTTTTAATATCGTCCTACGCCCTTGACAAGCACGCATTAATATTGGAAATGGGAAAAAAAACGAAGCTCAATACATTTTGAACGGGGATTCGCGTGCGAATAAACACTTCGGGAAATTAAAATAGGGATCTTTATCCTGAACTTAAAAAAAAATAATATAAAAAAAACAAAATAATGCAGTGCCTTTTTTCCTTCTTTTTTTTTCAGGTTAAGGACTTATACGAGAAAATTCAGTGTGCATACCCCGAGACAGAAATTGAGTGGATGATCGTCCATGACGCAGGTTGCACAATCGACGAAAACGAGATTCCGCATCATGTTACTGACAGAAGGCATCTGGATCATTATTTGAATAAAGTTTTTCCCGCGTTTTTGGACAAGCTTCCTGGTCGCCCAAGTATAGTGACAATCTCTCGATCAAGCGAGGATGACTACTGCCCGAAGGAAGATGTCGAGTTCATTCAGGATGCAGTATTGTCGGCGTTGAAGAAGAAGTTCGAGAATGTGAAAATTACTCTTGACTATTGTGATGATGACGATATTCCTTGCCTTGTTCCTCCTGAACATTTTCGCGATTGAAATCCAATTTTATTAATTTGAAAAGAAAGTTTTCCAATATGGTTGGTGCCTGTTTATTGCACAGCGCGTACCGGTATGGTAGCGAGTGTTTCCCTTGTGTTTTACTAGTCGAAGGGAAACTGGACTGTGATACTTTCGATGTAACCCTCTAGGCATCACGAAAGAGAAAACATTCACAAAAATGTGTTACAAGGGAGAAGGTGAAGGATCATATTCATGCGCTATGGAGACTTCATTTGTGGCAAGGATTTTGTACGAAGCCAAAAAAAAATATACGCATCGTCCATTTTATAATTTTCTACTTGAAATAATGAACACATTCAAAAGAGAGTACTAACCCCGACTGAACTGTCATCCTCATATTCGGTCAAAACGTCCGTGGGATTGATGGAGATGTTATCGAAATAAATTTTCATCTTCTCAAAGCAGCAAAAGTTATTTTTGACTCTATTAAAAGAAAAAATATGGAAAAAATGCATTGTCGAAGTCGTTGGACAAAAGGACAGAAATTTAAGAGTTACCCTGGATAGAAAATTGGAAGGATGAGTCCCATTGGACCGAGATGTCAAGGATTTTGCGATATTCTGAACCGTTTTGAGGTACGGTTCTAACTTTGATTTCATTTTACCTGACGCTAGTTTCAGCTCAATTTCAAATCTTTCGTATAAGGACAACAAAGCATCTTTAAAAATTGTGCTTCAGAAACGGAAATCTATGAAATTTATTCATGTTTTTCTTCAGGTAAACTAAAACGCGAAAATCATCATAGCTTAAAATCAGAGATACGCAAATCCTAGAAATTTTGACTCTACAAGCAGGGAGTACTCCCTGATCAGAGCGCGCCGCGTAGCAGTAAAACGATCGTTTGATGCCGATTCACCAACAACCACATCGCATAGCGCAAAGCGGCGCAAAGAGATCGAGGTGACTCTATAACGGTGGAGTCACTTCAGACCTTATACACAGAGAGAACGGGAGACGTTTTCTGACGCCACTGTTTGTGCGGGTTGCCTACTTTCAGGGTGAGGCAGCTTGCTAGGGTAAGTCCGGAGGAGTTCGGCTTCGGCCGGCCCGAGTAAAGGCTGCCTCTCACTCTGAAAGTAGGCAACCCACACAAACAAGTGGCGTCAAAAAACGTTTCTCGTTTTTGATGGGAGTGGTTACACCGTTATAGAGTCACCTTGAAAGAGATGGACTGACTTGGTTTTCTCAGCTCGAAGTGGCTGGGGTCTGGAGAGGATGAAAGAGGGAAATGGCGACGGGCGACATGCGGGGTGTTTATCTCATTGCCTTCAAAGTAAGCAATTCGTACCGATGCCTGCCCTAAGTTGTCTGAGGGAATCACGCTGATATTCTCGTTCGATCAATTAAATAGAATACTACCGGTTTCAAACACGCAAAGATCAGTAATAACTCGTGCAGTATCGGGAAATAATGTAGATTAGAAGTACTGGTTTCAAGAAAAATTGACATATTGAGCGAATCTCAAATTTTCGGTTCCTGTCAACGAAATACTCTTGCCCTTGCCTTACTCAGCAAGCTCAAAACCATCCCTGGTAGCAGCTGAGGGCTGCCGCAAAGGAAAAAAGCCCTTTGAGAAAAGCGCATTGTATGAGTGTAAAAAGTTCCACCGATTCATCCACTTCTTGCGAGCATTTTCAAAAGAGCATGGAAAACGCGCTTTAAAAGCGCATTTTTAAAGCACATTTAAATCCGCTTTGGTTACCGCGCATGAAAGAAGCGCTTCGAACTGTGTGTAGTCGGGTCGTGGAACTTTTTCGACGCGTATAAAGCGCTTTTGCATGCTCAAATGCGCGGATGCACTTAACCGAACATTCAAAGCGCTTCTCTGCTACCTGGGTAAACGGAAAAAGGCCATTATTGGCAAAGAGTAATTTATAAGGTAGTTCGAAGAAGGCTGATCACTACGAGGTGACATGGAATAATTACAATTTTACTGACATCCACGTTACCACTAAAAATACACACACAGCAGACAATGTACATATCACAGGATTGCATATTGTTCGTAAAGCAATTCTCTCACTTTGTAATATTCGTCTGAAAGACACCCTTCCAGCGTAACCTGCCCTTCTTCCAGCTGAAAAAAAAGAAGAAAAACACAGTAAGAAATAACTGATAGTACACTCGTAATTTACCTTTTATCCTAAGGTGCATGGTATGTTCAAATGAGGGTTGCGCCGTTGCGCCTTATTCAAAACCGGCACACTCCCGCCGTTGTCTAGGTTTTTTGTTCTGACAAGCATATTATACTTACTCTATGCACTGCCACGGTTCCGTTACAGCACCAAAGAACACCTCCAGAGAACTCTGAGCTGATGTTGTTTTTCGTTAATACTTGTTTGAAATCGGATAATTTCAGCTCATTGACGAAAACAGTTTGGTGACCAGATATCTGCAAGTTGACAAGTTAAAGTCGTCATTCAGACAAGACACATACGTACGGAAATTTGTCAACTCAAGTTTTAAGGGAAAGAGGGATAATGCATTTCCCGGGAACGATCCAACATGACCAACTCTTATTTATGGACGACACAGGCTTTGAGATTTGAAAGAAAGAAAGGAAGATCTCAGGTACTAGCAGTAAAAAAAGTATCGACCAATCATTTTTTTTAAAACCTACGTAACTTTGGAACGAAACGAGATAAGACAAAAAAGCTAAGGTCAAATTGGTAGATCTCATGAAGATCTGGCGATTTTATTTCGCGCTTTTCGGACCTATCTCTCTCCATTCCAAGGTTACGGAGACGGAGGTTTAAAAAAATTGGAGCGGTTAATATTTGTTTGACTGCCACAACATGGCGGCCGAAGGAGAAGATTTTCTTTAATTTGTCGCTCACATGTTAAGGCTAAGAATTTAGAGGTTTCTCGACGAGCAAAAGGTGTCAAATAATTGCATGGATCACTAATACAAGGTAAGAACGATGTAAATCTTGCTTAAGGGGAATCTAGCGACGCCATCTTAAAAATTCCGTTTTTGGAGCATTACTCACTTCAGGGCTGCGATATCAAGAATCATCCACCGTCGATTTGTAAACATAATCATTACCTATCTGAAAATAAAAAAATGACCAACATAACTATCATCTCACGCCCAGAAAATGTAAAACGCTCTTTTTTTCATATTTCAATCCGTTTTAAATTTCCTGGTCGTGAGGTGATATTTATGTAGGTCATTTTTTGAAATTCAGATAGCTAATGATTATGTTTACAAATCGACGGCGGCCGATTCTTGATATCGCAGCCTTGAAGTGAGTAATGCGCGAAAAACTGAATTTTTCAAGATGGCGTCGCGAGATCCCCCTTAATTGCGGAATACACTTCATACAAGCGAAGAATTTCGCATTGATGCCATGTTCCGGAAACAGTCTTCTTTCCCTCCTCTTAAAATCTTGAGCTCACATCATCCTTCAAGATAGGATTGAGATTTGGTAGCGAAAGTCGTGGAAAACACTTACCTCATTAACAGGTAGTGGCTCTAATGAGTAGATCTCATCTAATGATCCTGCAAAAAGAAGATTCCATGACGTGTGAGTATAGGAAAGTGAATTAGTAGGGGACAATGAGGTAAACGGCAAAAGGCCGGAAATAGCTCACATGGGCTCACGTAAATAATAGACCATGGTTCCCTATCCATCCATCCCATGGCGAGAGGTTACCTTTGCCGTTGGACTCCGGCTCCTCTTCCGGCTCCTGTTCCGCGTCGCCGTTGACGCCCATCAAGGCAGGTTTCGCGGCCCGCATCGATTCCCGCGACACGATTCGAGCGTCCAGCCACGCAATTTCCACATCTTTGCTCTTTTTCAGATTCAACGAGGACACCAGCGCATCAGTCAATCGAACCTGATAGACACACACAAGGTAAGAAAACTTGCTCGTAGGCGGAGCGAGAGACAATAGTACTGTCGCCATCAAAACAAAGTCCCTCATTCCTGTGAGTAGGCCTAGAAAAGGGTTGAGGGGCTGTACTGTAAAATGCCACAAAAGTCATGCTCCCATGTATTTGTTACGGAAGCAGGGGTCATGACTTCTGTGTCCGGTGTACCTGATAGATGTGCGTTTCTGTGGTCACATCGACGACATCGCCGCAACTGGGAGCAAAGACTCGCGCATCGGTCCACTGCTGGCAGTGGTTGAGCATGGCGCGCGTGCTGTCCGGAGAGCCGCGCACCAGGATCAGGCGGCGCGGCCTCAACTGGCCCACGATCTTCTGCAGCGACTCGCCGTCCGACCGACCCTCGAAGTCAATGAACTGCACCTGAGCTTGCACGTGGACTGTGTGCATTGTTACCACGCTTTTTGTCGGCACTTCCTCGGGGAGATCTGAGACAAAAGCCATCAGCTGTACTTGCTAGTCCGATAGAACCACTTTTGTTTTCGCCGAGTAAAACCAACAACAGTAATCATTAATTTTCCCTTTGAGAAAGGCCACGTCCATGTTAAGAAATGGCCACGACACGTGAGAAAATAAAATGACGTGCGAGTAAAATGGAGTTTATCACTTTCTGGAGTTAAAACACAGACCGTCCTGGGCCTTGTTGGTAGGAATTCGTTATTTCAATGTTCGTAGAACGAATGGAAGTACTAAAATTCTGATTAGAATTGGAAATGGTGTAAAGCACATTTCCAGGTTACGTGAACGCGAACACGTCCAGAAAAATGGAATTTAGGTTGACTTGTGAGTCTGTACGTGCAACAAGCGGAACGTTTGTCATGAGATACCTCGTGAGAGAACCAACAGATTTCGATGAAAATTTTGGTGAATGTTACCATTATCCTCGAATCGATAGCCTTCCTCAGCGAATAAAAAAGGACCATTACTTTTCAAAAAGGTCTAGGGTAAATTGACTTTTTTGAGCTCCTACATCCAACAAAAGTTACAGAGTTTGTTTGTTTCCCTCGTTTCTTTGCTGAATTCAACTATTTCTTTTCGAAATTTCTATTTTATTGACTTATTGGTTTTCTAGTGATGCACAGCTTTGTATAGCTCTGCATAGTCCCGTTATAGGCCCTTCCTTGCCTTTGGGACCAAATTAATAACTAAAAAGAAAAAAAAAAAAAGAGGATTTTAAAAATCGCTAAGCAATAATATCACCTGCAGTTGTAAGGTCAACAATTTGATCGTTAACCTAACTTCAAAATCTCTAATCGTTTTTGAATTATTTTCAAAATATTATTTGACTTCAGTCAAACTGTGTAAGAAATATTAGTGCTAACTTCAAAACCTGAATTATCCTTAAAAAAAAACAACAAAAAAACAAAGGGGGAAGAGTGCTTTTTTGTAGCCTTTCTTTAAACTTACAAATTAAACTGTTGAAAATTCAAAATGAGAATTTCTTTGGTCTTCACACTTAACCTTTACAGTCTATCTCAAAACGTTCATAAAAATATCTTTTCTTAATTGTGTTTTTTTTAAAACACAGGGTTGTTGCAGTATCGGTATTCTCAATTTCTCTGCAATTTCCCCCACTAAAATCACTGATTCTCCTGACCTTCTACTTCTTTACCCGACCATAAAGAGGCGCGGGGGTAGTGCATCTTATTGTAAAACCGTCTTTTTTTTTTAGGTTATCAACATTTTAAGTTTTACATTCTCATTTTTTTTAGATACCTTCAACAATTTTTAAAATTAATTGTTAAAAAAAGGATTTTGCATAAAAGTAGGTCAGAGGCTACATCTTCTCAAGCTGCCACGACTTCGGTCAAAAGGCATTCGAAGTATTGAAACGACTTAACTTACAATGTTTTACCTTCCATATGACTTTCGCAACCGATCGTAATGGAATAACTATTCCCTCCAAAGTATCGGGAGGATATGAATTTTTTCTGTCTTCCGAAACCGGGGGGAGGCGTACACACACAGACATGGAAGCATTCTCCCCCCCCCTCCCTTTTCTTCTTCATCACAACGCCTAAGGAAACTGCCATTTTGCAAGAAGAGATATCAATTGGCAAGAAAGCGTAAAAACACGCCCCGCTAAATTATTGGTAATATTTTGCTGCAGAGCCCAATAAAGCCCACTTTCCCCACCTTTCTTTTCTAAAAAGGAGTGTCTATTGACCCGACCGCCCCATTTAAAATGTATCAGATTGGGTTCAGTGCGTTCAAGTTTCCTCCCATTTAAAATGCATTAGGTTGGTTACGTGCGTTCAAGTCTCCCTATATTAATGCATGTCGGGTCAATAATATTTTTAAAAAAATCCAAAATCCAAACTTTTTAATAATGGAAAAACATATTTTTTATCGCGTACTCGTAGCAAAAATTGTGGGCAATGCATACCTAAAATGTCTTCGTCCTTAAGATCTACGTTTGGTTTGGTGGGCTCAGTGTCCATAGCAACGTCGGCTAACCGATAGTCTTCCGGCCTGGAGAACAGAAAAGAATTCACTCCTTTAGGATGGTCCACAGAGTCATCAAAGTTCCCGACTGTTCCTTCCCTATCGGTAGGCTAACCCTTTACAAACGTACCTGATGATTTCGCCGTAATCATCGTACTTGACTTTTTCTTCGAAATGAGGGAACATGGGATACTGCTTTTTCGAGGCTTTGAAGTAACTTGAAGGCTTGAGATCTTTCATTAAATCATGTTTCCCTTTAATAGAAGGTGCCATATCCATGTCATCGTCCGATTCCGAGCTGACATCAGCATTGCCCAAACTGGATCAGAGAGTAAAAAGGTAAATAAAGAGAAAATCTACACTTTTTCACAAAATAAAGTACCTGCGATCCCTGTTTGTTTCCTTGCTTTGCCTCTGTTTTTGCATGAATTCTTCCAGTTCCGCTCCCTCCAGCCGAACTCTTTTACGGACCTTCACTTCAAGCTTGCAATCCGTACCTAAGTTTATTAACTCTCGTCCCAAAGTACCAGGCGATGTTCTGAAATAAACCAACAAACATGAGAGAAAGCTCAAAATAGATATTGTTCATAATTCAACAATATTGGAGTTTTTTTAATATGCATTGTTATGATAGCTGACTACCTAGGGTGTTAAGTAAAGTACCTCTTCTTTTGTCTAGTCTCACTGTGTACCTTAACTTTGCACGGATTTTTTTTTTGTACACTTCTTCTTTTCTTACCTTGAAATTACTTTGTGTCTAAATTTATGCCTTAACCAACTTCAGTTACACAATAGTCCCTAAGTTATAGCAAGCGCTCTTTTGGGGTAATTTTTTCTTCAATAAAAACAAAAATAATATAAAAACAGGGAAACGAAATACTATAATATAGCAATCAGAAAGTTTCAGTTTCATTTTTTTTAAATTCAAAGACCAAGTTTTCCGGGCATTGTTAAAAAAAATAAGTAAAAATGTATTAAAAAAAATACGGGTATTTGTATTGTTTTGAGAATTTTGGAAGGGGATAGAAAAACAAATATGTAGTTGGTACCGGCATGGATTCAACACGCAAGTTGCTACGAAGTGCGAGGAAAGACATGTTTACCTGCTCGTTATGATGATGCTGTTCTTTGGATTTGTGCACCACATCAAGAAAAGGTCCCGGGAAAACCCACTTTCCATATCAGGCATACTTGCAAGAACCACCTGGAATAAAAAGCTCTTGCAAGTTTTCTGCACATACTCGAAAATTGGTTACCACTGCCAAGCTCGACTCGAAAGCGCAAGAACCGAAAGCTTGTGCTCCGAAGGACTGACTCATGAGTAAAATGATGAACCTCGAGAAAGGTCTGACACACCCGCGCAAATATATCGTATTTCCCCATGCGCATTTTTTTTTTTTTTACACTTTTAGGCATCAAAAACTATTTTTCGTAGGAGGCGGGCTTGAAGATCAGGGTGCGTATTATACACGAGTACTCTCATACATAGGAAACATACGGACTTTATCTGAGATCAGCAGTGTAATACTTGGGTGCGTATTGGCGTATTATACATGGGAGTGCAAGAGGGAATACGGTACTCATTTCGATTCTTTAGAATATCCGGAAATTACCTGTGTGAACCAAAGATGGCCTCCTCCTTAAAGATGGAATAGTTCAATGATGATGCTACTATCACACGATAAAGCATTGCCCTGAAAAAAGCCATCCCTCTTTGTGGGAGTGCCCTATTCATTGACATTCCCCACTCACACCTACTCAGCTGCCTTTCAGACCTGCACGACGTTTGGTGCATCTACTCCACATATTGCTGGGATACCTCTGCTGTCCTTGCCTAGACCTACGCTATTTCCTTACCTTTGGACTTGGAACTCTATTCAGTTCCGCTATACTATGACACAACTGGAGATGCTTGAAATGGAACGGGTTATTTCGCGCTCCCTCAAAAGTCCTCATGAGTTTATCGCTCATCCATTCAATCTGGAAAAGAATTGCACCTACATGTAATATGCATCAGAATTAATAACATCAGCTGTTGATAAAAACTAACCTGGCTCTTGGCAAACTCCACAACGTTGTAGGCGACGTTGTTAATTAAGGCTAATGAGTACGCTAGTAATCCGGACTCCTTGTTTCTCCATAACTGATCTAACATGTGCGCCAGCTCGAGGACGCGTCCCGCGGTGTCCACGGCGACGAGAACATTTCCGGAACTCCGGAGTGTCTGAAGAATGTTTGCTGGAATAAAAAAAAAAAAAAAATATCAGGCTTGTCACAATATCTTAATTTCAAAATTTCCTGACTTTTCCTGACCAAATCCGATTATTTTTTCAGCGCTTCGCCCGTCGAGCTCCAAAAAAGTTTGAGAGTACCAATTTCTCTGTTTATCGCCGCGGTGTCTAGATCACAACCAAAGGGCAGTTTTTAATATATATAGGTCAAAATAGAAAATTTTACTGACTTTGCAGGCATTTTCCCTGACTTTCCTGACCCACTACTTTTTTCCTGACAAGTGACATCCCTGAAAAGACATACATACCTCAAGAGGAAAACCACTTCTCTAATTAATTAAAATGGTACTCACTCATAAGCTTTTCATCCCTTAAACGTCGTCGAGCTTGAACGTAATTCGCGTTAAATGCGTCTGTTATAAGAAGTGAAGGTCTTTGTAAACGCTCCAGTTCACAGCCATTCAGATGACGTTCCTTTTTGTGATTAAAGTCAGTTGCATAAACAATATCTTCCTCTCCAACCTTGACAATTTTCCAAATTGTGCCACCAATCATGTGACCAGCTGGTAGAGGGGTGATGGTAAGACCAAAACCTTTTCCTAAGATTACAAAAAAAAAAAAGACATGAAGAGTACCAAATAAGTACTGATTAAAGGAATTAGGTCTTTGCAGCTTATTACAGGTTAAAAATGTGTCCATAAAAAAATGAAGAGCCACTCACCTTTTAGAGCAACATTTTGATTGTACTTTAACTGAATAATCTTATCAAATGCTGAGTCTACATCATCCAGAGTGAAGAGATCAAAGTCTGTTGTGTTGTGCCATGACTGGTAACAGAAAAATAACTTTTTGAGTCATGCTAATGAATGTTATCAGCCAATACATTGCATGCATATTTTTTTAATTTTACCTGATACAGATCGTACATGAACATCTGACCCATCTTGTAAACTGGTATAGTAGCATACACTGGACAACTTAACCCACATTTTCCAACCATGTAGGGTAGGGCACCCAAATGCAGTGTGTCCGGATAAGTCAGTAAGACAGCATCTATTTGTGGAGCGTACCTGAATAAAGGCAGAAGGATTGAACAAATGGCCTTTGGCATGGCAAATGATGCTGAATAAAACCCTCACAGACATGAAAATCAGAACTAACCTTTTGAGTTCTTTAATGTAATCTTGATTGAAGTGTTCGTCCCACCCACAATCCAGCAAAAAACGGAAGTCATCAACTTGAAGTATGTAACAAGGGGGTGATTCATTCATAGCACCCGAAAGGGTATGAAGCTTTATAATCGACGTCATGGCGAATGTATCTATTTGACAACAGATTAAAGGAGTAAGAAAAATACTTGTCACTGAAAAATACTCGCAACAATTCAACGGCTCTGGAGTTAACAAAAATCTGTCACCGAGGTTACTAGAGGTTAAGAGGGTGATAAAACATAATAAGAACTCTCAAATCCAGCAACCGAGACTGAAATAATCATCAACGCTAGAACCATCTATTTTCGAGGTTTTCCGTCTCTGTTTGGCGACATAATATTGTAGACTCTAAGGACGAAAAGAAATAAACAAGACGTTCCTAACCTTGTTACCTCCAAAACGTTTTCGCGGCTTAACTATCGCCTACGAATTCGATGGGCAAACCGAATATTTAGGTTGTGAGTTCCTATCAAGACCATTCATTTAGAGAAAATTATGCAGAAAAAAAACAAAACAAAACTTTTTCATCAATGACAAAAAAGCCGAAATTAAGTAGGTTTCAACGTGCGTCGACGCCGAAGCCGAAGCGATTCAGATTCAAGCGCAAGCGATTTGAGTCAGTTCAGTTTTATCAGGTCTCGATTCAGGTCGACGGAGCCACCGAGTTGAGCCCAGGGTGCGTCGGCTCCCGTGTATTGCATCTCGCCCTTAATTGAAAGCGACACTAGCGCCACGCGCGGCTGCTCCCCCTGAACTAAAGGTCACGTGACTGCTCCAGAT
>Ga0058701_10004492_pt1 | contig 11342 bp, 11 predicted proteins | sample AgamicOrMae_FD_97039 | JGI IMG/M metagenome (GOLD analysis project Ga0058701, IMG submission 97039) | Agave microbial communities from Guanajuato, Mexico - Or.Ma.e | ecosystem: Host-associated > Plants > Phyllosphere > Phylloplane/Leaf | place: Guanajuato, Mexico | collected 2012-06-04 | reverse complement strand
AGTGCTGTTTTTGTTTTATCGTGAACAAAGAACTTTGTTGTTGTGTTTCAAACAACGAGGATAAGGTAATTATCTGAAAGGAATCTGGAATCGTCTCGTGTAATATTATGCTACTTCATATTTTGGTGAAACAAAACCGGAGCCATTTCACTTCAAAAAGGATTCAGCAAGTAAGCCAGGAGCAAAGCCGCTGACAATAAGTCTGAAGCCACGTAACCTTTAAGGTCCTCTCCGGTGTTGCCTGATTTAGAGATTTCGGACATTTTAACCGCGATTACCTTGAGAACTACTGTTTAAGATATAACCTAGCATAATCTGTATGTTTTGTATCATTCTTGAGCTGATGAACTCTAAAATGGGATTAGTCATGAGACCATTTTTGCTAGTTTTAAAGTTAACCGCGTTTAAAAGTGCCGTAGTCACGAAATCTGGCAACAGTGCCGCGGTCTATGTATCATTCGCGTTGCCTCGCGAGAATGTCGGAGGAGGGGGAGGATGACATACGTGATGATCCTGCCGACTTGACAAGCTTGCCTCTGATTTCTCTGACAGGGACAAGAACTTAGATGCCCCGTTAATAATCCAATTATGTCAATACCTGAAACGAGCCGTAGGTCTTCATGGAGGGGTACGTGTTTTATTCAAGCTATTCCGACTATTGCCGGGCAGAGCAGAAGAGAGTTAAAGTTCGGATAGATTATATTTTTAGATGCATGATTTTGATCCGCTGTGAGATTTACGACAGCAGTTTGTTGACCAAGAGCAGTAAAGATCATAGAATTGGTGAGGTTAGGCTATTCCTTTTTAGCTGAACCAGAACTGATCTCAGGTTGGGAAAAAATGTGTTATCTTCGTTTCAGTAAGATTGCCTTGGGAATGTTCGAAGCTTCTCTTAGGGAAAGTTAGGTCTTGTTCCGTAATATTGTTATTACCCAAGTTAAAGCGATTATCGTTGATAAGAGAAATTCACCTCATGTATGCACGATCAGTTAAGTTGTTATGAAGAGAAAGTAAGAAGTAAAACACGTTCGACATTATTAGGCTGACTTCCAGATAACTCATTTACGTCCAGAAAAGGTTGGGTAATTTCCAGTTTTATGAAAGGGATGCCACCTTGATTTTAGGTATTTTAGGTAATGACTAGTTTACCGTGGGTCTTGTGAGATAAGGCTAACTGAGGGCAGAACTTATTTTAGGATAGGAATATTATATCGTGTGGGATAATTTTTAGTAAGAGCTTGCCTTGATAGTGTACAGGTTGAGTTGCGTAAGTAACATATTTATTCTTGAGTTTAAAATTCCAGGAATCTATTTAAAAGTGGTCCTATTAGGCTAGACATGGGGAATGCATAAGTTATAACTGAGCACCTGGATAGGTTACTCGATCCATCCACAGACGAAAGCGGCCTTCATGGTAGAACCTATCTCGATTTAATACTGGAAGTTGTATTTTCATCAACTTGGGTTAGCTTGTCGAACTGTTAAAGCTACCCGTGCCGATTAATCGTTTAGCCTAGAGGTTCTTATCGACACCACTTTGTGAGTGTGGCGACGTTTATGACATTACGGTATTCTCACTACTCTCTTAGTGTTTTTATAAATACAAAGCAGATAAAAGAATTGCCAAACATCTCTCTTTGCCTAGCTGTAAATCTGAAAGGAGTCATTTTCTACCCCTTGCTTTCCACGATGGTTCGATCTTTCATTACATGAATTATATACCGTTCAATAACCTAGGCTAAATTAGGTTAACCTAGTTTATAGACACGATAACGTGCCTCATGGCTCGGTTCACTACAGACTCTTCGTCCGTTTCCTAGCCTGATAACGCTGACTTTTCGGCGGCAGGTTTTAGAGTCTGCCTTCTTGTTCGGATCCGTTAGGTTATGTTACTTACATTGTGCCGTGTTCCGCGGACACTCCGCTCAGTTTGTCGACGGAAGTGCATTGGAATAGGCGAGGAATTCCATTTTTAAATTTGCTGTGTATTTCAATAAAAAAAAATATCGAGCGCGGCCAGTTGCGATGAGGGAGCATAAAGTGAAAGGACAGTAGGCAATCACAGAGTAGATCCTTGTTCAGTTTTGACGTTTACGAGTCTCGGTTGGGTCGTGCGAAAGACGATTAAGATCGTTTTGGGCCGTTAGGTTGGAAGAGCACCTGCATTATGTCGCGGCGTCATGTGCTTCTGACACCCATTCTAGTTGAACAAGCTGTTCAATGAACGTGAGGGCACTTTTAATGGCCGTTACCATTGCGGCTTCTATTGCGCGTTTTACAACCAACTAAAAATTCAAGTATCGGAGCTCTACGATATCAGAATGAGTTAATCGTTTTTAAAGATTTAGGTGGAAAATACTCTTTTTAACGCTTTGCCTTGACGGTCATTGACAAGAGACATTTTAAAACAATTATTACCTGCTCAGATTGTGAACAAAAGACTGGGATTTTTTACCTGATTGTATTTCTATAACCTCCCGTGTTAGAGGTTGAAAACACTATACTCTCCCAGAAAAACTTCAACAGTATTTTAAAAAAAGGAAAACTATTTGAAAAATACCAGATTGGGCGATGAAAAGTATTTTTTGATAAAAGAAGTTGAAACTCCAAAAGGAGGGCTACAATATCCATTTAAATTTTTTGAATTATTGGTTAGATTTAATTTTACTCAAGTAAATTTTGCGTACACATTCACTCAAACGTTCGATTTAAGCGTATGACGATGCTTATTGATATCTACCGCGATGAAAATGCGCTTACTTCAAATTATCAAAATAACGTTTGATGCATAAAATATTATCATTCGCAGATTCCAATGATACCACGTCTTCATTAGTAAACTACAAATCTAATTATTTCGTTTTATTTTTCGACCCGTCTTTCAATTTGTAGTGTTAGAAAGTATATCACATAATGTTTAGAAGTAGGATAACGTCAACTCGAATGTCAAACAGGCAAAAATGTCTTCTTTATTACTCAACATTGTAAGCATTTATTTACAACCTATGTAACACATTTATTCATATAGACGGTGCAAACATGTACTTATTTGAAGGCAAAGTTCTGAAAAGTCATTTTGCTACGATAACAAAAAATCTGTTAAAATAATTTTTCCTGTTCTTAAAACAACAAATATTACATAGTAACTAAACATCTATGTATCTTTACACAACTCTTGAATAGAACTAAAAAGGAAATCAGAGATGAGACGTAAGATCTTCATTTACAAAATGTACCAACCAACGTAGATATTTTCAAAATAAAGTAAACGGTTTGATCCTTGGGTTGGTCACGGCGTACCTTGTTGATTTGATTACGCATACCAAAGAACCCTTTACAAATTAATGATAGGCCAACACGGCACGGATAAAATTCAATATCACAGAAAAATTTCCGATATTTTTAGAAACATTAAAAGTACGTTATTTACTACATTTTTAGTTGTGATGAAAAGAAGTTTAACATTTGTCCCAAATTCTGAAGAGAAAAGGATTTTTTTTCAATTCCAGGATAAACGTGCTGTTTCTGACAAGCCAAAATAATTCTTTTTTTCATTGTGCTCTAGGATTCACATTTTCATATTTAAAACGAGTATTACACCATTAGAGTTATATACAATGCCAAAGAGTCCGATTTTTGAAAAACGAAGAATTTTTTATTGTTAGCCGATTGGGCAGAAAAATAAAGCAGATGTTTTTCCTTCGTTACTTCTCTCGCGTAAATCGGTGCGCTCCTACATGGAGACAGCCGTTCTCATAGCAGTATTTTATCTGGAGATATTTTCTTATGTTTTAAAATGGAAAACTTGCATTTGTTACCTATCACGGTCCCTTCATTTCCTTTCCTTATGAGTTCATATTTAAACCTCAAGCTTATCAGGAAGTATAAAAGTGATGCATATTACTATACAGGTGCATAGCAATGATGCTATGCACTACCTTCGTGTACTAAGCATCAAATTTCCATATGTATTTCAGGGTACACAGCCGTCTCGAGAAAAGTTAGGAAGCATTAAACATTACCTAGATTCATTAATTTACATAAACAGCGCTAAGGTTTTTTTATTTAAAAAAGAGCAGATTTCTAGATTTACGGTCCTTAGTCTTACATAGATATGTTTTGCTCAAAAATCCGTCCCTTGTGGTTAGGTACGTATAGTTTCAAGGTATACAGAGGTATCCATTCGTCTGGCAGACTAGAAAATCCAACATTTTTAATCGCATTTTTGACAGCTATTGCTTAGGTAAAGCCATTCTCTTTACATATCATTTTATTGTTTTAAAGGTAGGGAACGTCTATTGTGTGAGGGTGATTTGATTAGGTTTGTGGAAGTGAAAACTCTAGTGGGAAATATGTTTTACAGATGATAAACATTTTTTTAATTTCCGTGAAAAATGGACTTAAGAAACCAGCTTTATTGTAAGAATTTAAGATTCCCTTTATAGAAAATTAAAAGAGAGTTGGCTAATTTTGAAATATTGTGATAGGCCAGCTTGTGTTTCACGCCAACCGTATCCCAACGTCGTTACTGCGCACCAACTCAGGCATGGGGGCAAAACTACTCTTGATATTGCAATACTGAAGGCAATTAAAAAACCAAGTCATATATTGATTTTTTCTCTTGGGTTTCAGTGTTTGTAGTCGAAAATTTCGAAACCAGCCCAACACTCTCAACTTTTTTTACAACAAACCTGAACTAATGTAAAAATGATTTGCGTCATGCGAATTTATTCGTGTTTCAATCCAAGATCGATTGATTCACAAATACGCTTATACATTTGGATCATTATTCTTGTCATTATTCCAGAGGTCGCAGTAGCCAAGACTTTATTATTTCTAACTACAATAAGCCTGTATTTCCTAACCTCCATTTAAGACGCTGAAACTGATTGAACCCACCCATCAGTCCACTAAGCAGCCCTGAGACTGAATTTTTGTTCGACAGAAACAGGTAATACGCTTAGAGTGCAAAAATAAGTTGTAAATCTTTTCTCTTTCGGGTCCTTTGTTTTAATCACACCTCTTGCTCTTGTTGTTGGGTGGATGGTGTTGCCTGCGATGGTTTTTGATTGTCAGCAACTGAGTTCGAAGCTGCCCAGGCCATGGATGATTCGTTCACCGTCTCATTTTGTCCAGCTAAGTCGTCGTTGTCCAGTTTAAGCGGTTCCTGTAAACAAAAATTTATGGATTTCAATGAGTTTTAAAAGCGATTTCATTTTAGGTCTGCTGTGGCAGTAGAACTGCCGTAGAAGTGGCAGTAGAACGGCAGTAGAAGTGGTTTAGCCGTTAGCAGATTATTGTCTGATTGTTTCAGACGATTTGGGAGAGATATTTGAACCGTTTACTTCAGTACTCAAAATGCGATCGAAACAAAAATGCACAAAGAAAACTGTAGACTTGTAAAAGCAAAAATAAAAGAAAAAAATGAAGCCAAAATGTTATTTATAAAATAAAAATTCCATAAAAACGAAATACATAAAACATTGAAGGACATGAACATTTATCTAAAATGGCAGATGTTTTCCAGCTTTCAGGGTCAAAAACGTCTTAAAATAATTTCTTCTCTTTTTTTCTATGCAGGTAAGATGTCCTCCTGCAGATGTCAACATAGGCAACACGCACCACTCATACGTTTCTAGGTTGCCTACCCAGTCACCCAAACGTAAGATGGTGTCCGGGATTTTAATTTGTGGTACTGCGCAAAGTAATTAAAACCGCTCTGGCGTAATATTGGCGATCAAGTTGGTAACTATTAGCTAATGTCTGGGAGGGGCAGAGTTGGGAATCCAAATTAGCGAACTCTTGTTTTGCGGACCATTTATCCTCATACAAAATGATCCACAGTCCGCCCATCACAATTATTCCTCGAAATATTAATCAAAAAGTTCCTCAGTGTTGGGCTCGCAGCTTTCAATATTATCTGATTTTAGAAGTTTGTCGTGCCTTAGCCAATTCGAGCCTAGAGCTATCCTACAAACGCTCTTTTCACAAACCAGCAACTTTTTCTGTTTTGAAATTATACAATTATAAACTGTTCGTCTAATAGTAAGTGAACGGACGAATTGCTGCATTTCACACAAGTTAACGTAAGAGACTACGACGAAAACGTTTTTCTTTTTTTTTATTCTTTAAATAGCCTCTCAGTCTTGGTTGAACTTCAGGAAAATAGCATTATGAAACACATTGATTCTAGGAATAGGTACGCCAAGTTGAGGTCATATTTTTACTTTAAATGCATATTAAGACATCGAGCAGAACTAGTTGTCATCTCAACTACTTTTGGTGAGGGTCGGAAATGACCCAATGGAATGAAATAGGTTTAGAAACGTATGTAAAGTCTATTACATATACGAAAAAAACGTGCGGGTTGCTAGAAAGGGGTCCTATAGGGTAGCGATGGCTTGCTTCAAGCGGGATATTTGCGCAAGATATCGGAACTAACCCCGAGAGTTGTTATCGCTACCCTTCCGGAAGTTGCGCAGCTCGCCCGCAGCAAATATTGCCTTTAGCGCAAAGTTAATCGTAATTACAAGTGTCCACTGCGGGGACCTTTGGGATGACATAATATCGTGCTACGGACGGTGAGCAGAACGGAACGAGGGGTGGGGCTAAAAAGGATCTCATATTCTGCACAAAAAGTAATACTGGACCTCAGAGGAAAAAAGGAATGTAGGAAAAGCTGTTTGTGGAAGATTCACTGGGGGCAAAGGTTTTAAAGGAGAAACAATGGAATGCCAAGAGAGAAGGAGCCCAGTGTATGAGTGAGAATAAGTGGACACTTTTGGAAATTTTAAGAATTGCATTTCCACTTCTTACCCATATGTTTCAAACTTTCACTGAAGGAGATTTGCCGTGACATGCAACTAAATAGGTTTGATTGGTTTTGGTTAGGTTACGTGCCTTATGCCTTACTTCCGTTCTGCTACTCGACTCTCTCATTAGACATGGTAGTGCTTGCAAACTGCCGCCACCGCGAAATAGGTGGAAAAATTTGGCAATCGTGACGTCTAATTAACGTAGGTACGATCAAGTGCCTCCGCTCCGTCCGGCTTGAGATAAAAGGTAGAGCACAAGAGGAAGAGGTACAAAATGTAACAAGAAACATTTAGTTGGTGGTAGGAGCTCAAACTAATATGTAGAAGGTTATCAAATTGACAATGAGTTTACTAACCGCCGCTAGCGCACACTCCACTGTCGTGCTGAGGACAATGTCAGCATCAGAAGCCGTGGAGACTGCCGGGGATGTCGCTACATCCTCTTCCATATCGCTAGCTGCAACACCTGCAGCTGCTCCGGCCGCCAAGGCTCCACAACTGCAACCTGCACCTGCCATGCACGGATGCAGGGTTGACTTATCATCTGATCCTTCATCTTGGCTTCCTTCTATCTTGGTGCTCCTTTGCGGAGTGCTTGGTGGATCGTGATTGGGCTGTAACAAATTAATCACGTCTTCAGCTGAGATGTCTCCATTGCAATCCGGGCTAATTTATCGTCTTAATCGCTGATTGAACTTTCGGTAAAAGAATGCCTTTGAGTTGGCAGGACTCGCAACAGACCGCTGCGGCAGTGGGGGGTGTAAACACTGCTCGGACCTTCGTGCCGAGAAGAGTTGGTGAAGGGGGAAGCATGTGGGGGGAAGAGGTACGGCCTCTGAAAAGCAGGTGCGGTGTCGGACATATAGTTCTGGAAGCGTTGCCTCTTACCTCGTCTGGTACTCCCAATTGGTAAATGTTTAACATATGTGCTGCCTGTACATGGACCATAAGATCCCACGCAGAAGTGAAAGATGTTCGACATGTTGAACATAAAAGACCAGCTTCGGAAGAACTTCCACCTGGAATCGATGTTGACATTTATCAAGGTTTTGGGTCATAAAATTAAAATGGTTTTTCCAACAAATAGCCGCGATTCTTACCGCTGCTTAGATCGGGCAGAGAACGGCACTTGCACGCAAAACGGAGTTTACAATGCGATTTCTTGTGTTGTAGCAGGTCTTGTAGGTCTGTGTACATTTCTCTGCAGTTTCCACAAATCAAGATATCCGGGTTGCCTAAAAGGAGCAAATTAATTTCATTCAGCGGATGGCATTAACCTTCACGTAAAACATATATATCCTACTAGACCTATATTTCAATGATAGAGAAACGAAGTATCTATTACTGTACTAACAAAGTTATCTATGTTTTGGGTGGTCCTACACCTTAATTGTAGGTACAGGAGGCCTACGGGCAAAGGTTACCGGTACATGGCAATCAAAAATGGGTGTTATGTTAATCAGTTTCAATGTGAAGGTGACTCCTCATTCAGCAGTTAGTTATGGACTTTCTTTATGGTTTTAACCAGGTGCGTAGCCAGATGGGGAGGGGGGTTCCTGACAGAGCTTTAGCCCTTTTCATTTTTATTATTTCTTTTTTGTTTAGTTCATGCTTTTTTAATGATTTTTTTTTTTAATTTGATGGGCCGAATTGGAAGCCAATAAATCAGTGCTCCACCGACCGTCATTTGTACAACCATTTTTCAGCCGCTTTGGTGCAAAAATCTCAAAATTACGTTTATTCAGAAAAAAAATCACGGGGAAAGATCATAAAGCCTAAAAAATGTCGCTTTTATTGGGCACCATTTTTTTTTATCGAGGCATCCATTGGAGTCGCTTGAAAGGGCTCACTGTCATCATTAGTTTCAATGTAAAAATTATCATATCGATATAAATAATGATCGAAAAACCCTTACAAGGATTGAGATACTCCGAAACTTACAACCTATCAATCCTGCGCACGACTAGTCGACTTACTGAACACATTGATGGTTCCCGCAGGGGTTGGTCCAGGAGGGGAGGCTGGTCCGGGGATGGGGACGACGAGTGACGGATGTCCGTTTAATGGGTGCCCATTTAACGGGTGTCCGTTGAGGGGGTGGGCGCTGTTGAGCGGGTGGCCGTTGAGGGGGTGGCTGGCCATGGGCAGTTTCAGTAGCGGTTTGGCGCTCCGTCCAGGCAAGGGCATCATGAGACGCGGGCGCTTGTGGGGCGGCGCCAATCTGGGGGGCGGGGCGCCGGCCAGACCCACTGAGGCGCAGTAACTGGAAACAAGGGAAGCACAGCATTCAAAATGCGACCAGAGAAGTAGGATATATTAGATTCAGCTGAAGGTCTTCACTCGAGTTTGACGAACCACCGAGTTGATCAACAGATGAATGTAGTTATAAAACTGCAGCTGTGAACGTAAGGCCATCATCTTCGAAACTCATCCTTGTCGCTGATTGGTTGCCTTAGGCTCTCAACTCGGTGGCTCGTCGTACACGAGTGCAGATCCATAACTGCAATGACTTGTACACATCGTCACCTCTGAACCGTTTCGAGTCTGTCCTCTCAACCCCATTATGATCTTTGATTTGAAGTTGTTAGGCTAACGAGAAGGGCTTAACGACAAGGACGAGCCTAGCACCAAAGAACGGGCTGGCTCGTCATGGCACGGCATAACTGACAGATTCAAGGTTTCTCTAGCGACCTTATTACGGGCCGACTCATCAAGGCCCGGCTCAACTGTTGCTAAGCAACGAGCGCATTCCAAATACTGTGGGCCAACCGGCAGCGACCACGGTCTACACAAGAATGATGGTGCCATACAGGGCACGAATTAAGGTTGATGAGTAGATGCATTTCCTTAAACGGGCCTACTTTCGGACCGAAAATACTGATTTAATCTCATACAAATGCTGGTTTGAAAAATGCCTTAGCAACAACTAACATTCTGCTTTTCAAGAAGTTGGTACAGCATAGGGCTACAAGCTAGGATTTCGCTTTCATTTCTTCTTTTTGTCTTATTTTCGCACTTTTGAAAGTATGCCGTTTTCAAATGAATAATCAATGTTTAAGCCAACAAAATTTTGCCAATTGCTTTTTTTTAAATTTAGGTTATGTTAAAATAATTTAAAAACAGCTACTTGCGAAAACGAAAGGATTAGAATTTACCAAAGATATATTAAAATCCATATTGAGTAACACGGGATATTCCGAACGTTCTCTGAACGAGGTTATATATTTCATGCGGGAGCCCAAAAAAAGTCCGGATATTGCGTGACAGTCTACACCAGAAGAATACTGTATTCCTTCAAGCCACAGTATTAATCCAGAGGTTTATTTGTACACCGTGTCTTTCCCAGCTGCACGAAAGAAAGCACTTTCGCCGGAAACTAGCGTGGCGGCCGCGTCGCAAAATCTGTCCAGCTTCCAGTGTAAAAGTGCTCTCTAGAAGAGTGATGCGTTTCAACAATCCTGAACGTCATTTGGACATTTTAAAAAGTACTTTTTTCGCTCTTCTCGAAAGATACGTAGCAGCATTTCGTCCTTTTCGTAGGAGCCTTTACGTAGCCGTTTCGTTGTATGGAAATTATTGGGTGATTTATGCTAGTCGGATCTCTTGCTTTCTTTGGACGTCTTGCCGAAGCAGAGCGTTAATGGAGGAAAGATGAAGTATTCTCTGGTTGGGATCCGCATCCGTAGATAAGCCCCTTAAAACTCGTTTCGTTCAGTTGTGCGAGGTTTTGCGACTTTCTCTCTCGCGAAATCTCATAAGGCGCGGGTCTCTTCGTAAGGAGACGTGGTCGAATGAATCACATGGTCATACTGATCAGCTCAAAAACTATCCATATCACACCTTTTATGAACAATCCTCCGTTATGCTGTCCATAGCCTGAAAACGCAGTAAAAACTAACCCCTGTTTTAGGTATAAAGGTGAAATAGGGGAAGAGCCTTATTTGGTGATTTTCATAGATACTCCTATGGATACCAATAAAAATGGGGATCTCTCGACGAGACCTTTCATTGATATGATGTTGATAGAATAACCAAATCACGCTCTACCCGTGTTTCACCTTCGTACCCAAAACAGGTGTGGGATAACCTAAAACAGGGGTTAGTTTTTACTTTGAGCGGCTCCATGATAGCGACCACAATGTAAACTTCGAATTATAAGAAAAGCTTGTTCTTCAGTGGTATCATAGGAACATGATGTACCGTGAAAACTTCAATCATCTCTACTTCTCAAAGTGTAGATATGTTAATAGGGTTCTTCAGTGTACGCGTTCGCAGCGTTGCCGGAATCCCGTCTGAATCGTTTGATCGAATCAACTTTTTTAACACTATAAATGGTTAAAGGTTATACATTTATTGTCCTTAGACATCAGGGAACACGAAGTTTTCATTATATTTTGAAGTATGCACTCTAAACCGGAATCAGTAGAAATCTACTAAACTTCAGTAGTTTTTCTACTGATTTAATCAGCGTAAATCGTGCCACTGAGAATCAGTAGAATTTCTACTGATTGAACCAGTAGATTCTTT